>Ga0116181_1000023_pt1 | contig 115623 bp, 113 predicted proteins | sample AD_UKC075_MetaG_FD_89752 | JGI IMG/M metagenome (GOLD analysis project Ga0116181, IMG submission 89752) | Active sludge microbial communities of municipal wastewater-treating anaerobic digesters from USA - AD_UKC075_MetaG | ecosystem: Engineered > Bioreactor > Anaerobic > Digestate | place... | reverse complement strand
GAAATGTCACGAACCAAAGCTGCCTCATCGGCTTTGCCCCTCTTGCGGTTATTATAATAACCGGGAGGTTATCGCTCAGGAAGCGGAATAGGACAAGGACGGCCAATAAAAAGGAAAGCCTAACAAGAAGGCTTTCTTTTTTTGGCTCTATGTCAAATGTTGGGGCCTAAAATTCAAACACCGGGCGCTTAGAGGCCGGCGATTGGGTCAATTTTCACCCGGTGATTCGGTCAAAAACAGCCCGGCGTTGACAAAAAGGAGGTTGAATGGCAAGAAGAAAAGTAAACGGAGAGGCTGCAAATGAATCTTACGAAATATAATGACTACGGATAAGTGTAAAGAAAAATAGGAATATTATACTAAATGAGTTGTAATTTAAATATAAAATAGATATAATTAAATAAAAAGCTGATTTGGAAAATTATACAAGGAATGAGATAAGAAAAGGGACGGGGTGATACCTTGGCAGGTGCAACGAAAAATGGGGAGAGGTTTGAGAAGCTGATTGTTGCAGGTATAATGATTCTTTTGCTGTTTAATGTAACCATTGTGCTGATTGCCGTTTTTGATGCCAAGTCAGACTCGGACGGATTCATGCAATTTGAAAAAGAGGAAGGGACCGTTGCTTCTGATCCAAGTGGCCAAGCCACCGACAGTGTTTCTCCTCCTGAGGCACCGGCTGGTGTTGAGCTCGACCAACCACTTTTCGCTGCTGACAAGGATATTCAGATGGCCAATACGGAGGGAAATATAAAAGAAGAAAACGGGAGTACGGCTGCGTTGGATGAGCGGGCGCAAGCTGATGAAAAAAATGATACTGGGCCTGCTGAAACCAGCAAGAAGGACAAAGATGAGAAAGTCGATGAGCCTACCGGGACTAAAAATCAGGCGCGGAACGAATCAACTGCTGATATAAAAAAATCAGCGGATGATAGTAATAAGGATGCAAGGATTATGCCAACAACGGCCACTTTTGATAAAGCCAATCCAGGTCATGTTGTCGTAACAATGGAATTAAACGGAAAAGAATTGGTCGGCTTAAGACACGGTGAGTCCGAATTAAAAAGTTCAGACTGCGTCGTTTTAGATAATAAAGTTACCATCCGCAGTTGTTATTTAATTGAACAGCCTGTAGGCGAGACGAAAATTACTTTTGATTTCTCATCAGGCCATGATCCGGTTTTGACTATAACCATCACCGACACTTCTACTCCGATTAGCGGTCAATCCTCTCCTGTCTCTGAAACTTCTACTCCGGCAGGCCCGGTTTTAACCGGATTATATACAACAACCGACGGCACAAAAATTCGGCTGACGTTTGATCGGGAGATGGCGCCATTACCGCCTGCGCCGGCCGGCTTTACGGTGACTGTAAACAAGGCTGATGTGGCCATTCAGGCAGTAAATTTAGGCACTGTTCCATTGATTGTAGAGCTAACGCTTAGCGAAGCCGTCAGAAGCAATGATGATATTGAAGTAGCTTATACGGCTGGAACGGTAACCGCCCAGGATCGCACAGCCCTGGCCAGCTTTCCGCCGAAAGAGGTAAAAAACAATAGTAACGTGGGGGCTCCAGTTCCGGAGCAGGACACGTTCTATAATAATTTAAACCAGTTGACTGAAGTTAGGTTTCCAAGCGGAAAAATCGCCCAATACCATTATGATCTAAACGGGAATTTAGTTCGGATCGAAACCATTGAACCGGATGCCCAAAACTAAAGCGGAATCATAAAATTCGGCTCTATGTTCATTAGGGTAGCCTTCAAGTGGAAATAGTCCTGATCGAAAAGGTCTTGACTTTTCCACTAAATTTTTACTTGCGTAAAACGCAAATTCCAATTATACTATTTTTATACCAGGTATTGATACCTGGTATTAAAAAGGGGAGAAAGAGATGACAACGTCGAAAAACGGGCCAACAGGAAACAAAAGAAAGAAAAAAAGGATTGGTAAGGAAGAGCGGCAGTTCCGGTTAAGCCAATTGATTAAAGAAAATCCTTTTGTAACGGATGATGAGTTGGCCGCTCATTTTGGGGTTTCCGTGCAAACAATCCGGCTGGACCGGGCCAAAATGGGCATCCCGGAGGTCCGCATAAGAACCCAACAGATGGCGGAACAAGCCCATCAGAAGGTACGCTCCATCGCCGCCGACGAAATGATGGGCGAATTGGTGGAGGTGGAACTGGGACATTTTGCCACTTCCGTGATGGAGGTTACGCCGGAGATGGTAACGGAAAAAAGTAAAGTCTGCAGCGGTGACTATATCTTTTCCCAGGCCAACCGTTTAGCGGCGGCCTTGATCGACGCCGACATTGTTTTGACCGGTAATGCCCGGGTGCGTTTCCGCCGGCCGGTATATTTAAACGAGAAAATCGTGGCCCATGCTTTTTTGGCACGGAAAAAAATCAATAAATATTTGATTAAGGTGATCTCCAAAGTGGGGACCGAGGAAGTATTCATGGGCAAATTTATTTTTGTGGCCAGATAGGGGGTTCAAAGATGCGTATAGTGGTTGATGCGATGGGCGGAGACTATGCTCCGCGGGAGATTGTGCAGGGGGCCTTGCAGGCCTTAACGGTCAATCCGGACTTACATATTATCCTGGTGGGACGGGAAGACGCGATTAAAGAGTGTTTGCCGGAAGGGTACGACCAAAAGCGGGTGACCATTCATCACTGCACGGAAGTAATCGGGATGGATGAGCATCCCGCTCAAGCCTATAGGAGGAAAAAAGATGCCTCGATTACCGTGGCGACCCGCCTGGTGAAGGAAAAACAGGGGGATGCGCTGGTTTCGGCCGGCAGCACCGGAGCCCAGTTGGCGGCGGCGCTGTTTGGTTTAGGACGCCTGGAAGGGATCGAGCGTCCTGCGATTCTTACGGTCATTCCGGGGGCTCATAAACCGAAGCTCCTTTTGGATGCGGGGGCCAATAGCGATTGCAAGCCGGAACATCTGGTGCAGTTTGCCCTGATGGGAAGCATTTATGCGGAGGAACTCCTGGGTATGGTCAATCCGGCCGTTGGTTTAATCAGTAACGGGACGGAAGAGACCAAGGGCAGTGAATTGGTGGTTAAAGTGCATCAATTGCTGAAAAATAATCCGGCCATCAATTTTTACGGGAATGTGGAAGGCCGCGAGGTTTTACAGGGGCCGGCAGATGTTTTGGTCTGTGACGGCTTTGTGGGCAATGTAATTCTGAAAGTGTTGGAAGGGATGGCCGTAACTCTGTTCGGTTTGTTGAAAGAGGAATTGCAGAAAAACTTTCGGGCCAAAGCCGGGGCATTGTTGCTGAAGCCCGTGCTGAAGGCGTTAAAAGCGCGCCTGGATTATGCGGAATATGGTGGAGCCCCGCTTTTGGGCGTTGACGGAATCAGCATCATCTGTCACGGCAGTTCCAAGGCTTACGCCATTCAAAACGCCGTCTGCGTGGCGGCCAGTTGTGTGGAAAAGGAGGTGGTTCGGAAACTTTCCGAAAGAATCAAGACGATGAACGAGGCCAAAAAAGCAGATGCTAATTAAACGCATGATTAAGAAGATGATCATCAGGACAAAAGTATAAATATGTTATGCCTTTTGGTGAATTGTTATTGAAAGTGGTGAATATTAAATGGAAAGTGCTCTTCGCCCGGTAGGAATTACCGGATTGGGATCATGGGTACCAGAGGAAACAGTATCGAATTTTGACTTAATGAAGATGATTGATACGACGGACGAGTGGATCGTAACCCGGACGGGTATTTCCGAAAGAAGGAAAGCATCAGAACAGGAAGCCGCTTCTGATTTGGGTGTGCAGGCTGCCCAGAAGGCTTTGGAGGATGCGGGTTTAAAGGCAGAAGAGCTTGATTTAATCCTTGTGGCCACGATTACCCCGGATATGTTTTTCCCGGCCACGGCTTGTCTGATCCAGCATGAAATCGGGGCGGTTAATGCGGCCGCCTTTGACCTTTCCGCCGCTTGTTCCGGTTTTATCTACGCCCTGGCCGTGGGCAGCCAGTTTGTGGCCACCGGAATGTACCGCAATGTTTTAGTGGTAGCGGCAGAGACGCTCAGTAAAATCGTCGACTGGCGCGACCGCAATACCTGTATTCTGTTTGGGGACGGTGCCGGTGCGGTGGTTTTGCAGCCGGTGGAAGAAGGTTATGGTTTTTTAGCCTTTGATTTAGGTTCAGACGGTGCCGGTGCGGATTTGTTAAAGGTGCCCGCCGGAGGTTCGCGCAAACCGGCCACCTTGGAAACGGTAAGGAATAATGAGCACTACATCACCATGAACGGGAATGAAGTATTTAAATTTGCGGTCAAAATCATGGGAGAAACCTCCTTAAAGAGTATCCGGTGCGCCGGTTTATCTCCCGAAGCGGTTGATTACTTTGTTCCCCATCAGGCCAACAACCGGATTATCGATGCGGCCGCCAAAAGGCTGAATCTTTCCGCCGATAAGGTCTATGTCAACCTGGATAAGTATGGCAATATGTCCAGCGCCTCGGTGCCGGTGGCTCTGGATGAAGCCGTCCGGAAAGGGTTCATTAAAAAGGAGCATATCGTGGTGTTGGTCGGCTTTGGCGCCGGTTTAACCTGGGGGTCCTGTGTCTTGAAATGGGCTAAGTAGCTAAGTTCCGGAAATAGTTCAAGCAGAGACGGCCGCGGAAAGGAGCGGTGAACGGTAGAGAAGTTAGAGTGGGGGGAAAAGAGAAGATGTTGAAAACGAGAATCAATGAGCTTTTCCAGGTAGAATATCCGATTTTCCAAGGCGGGATGGCCTGGGTGGCCACGGCCGAACTGGCCGCCGCCGTTTCGGAAGCCGGCGGAATCGGCTTCATCGGCGCGGGCAGCGCTCCTGGGGAAGTGGTCCGTGAACAGATCAGGAAGGCGAAAACGTTAACCACCAAGCCTTTTGGCGTCAATGTCTATTACCTGTCTCCTTTCGTGGAGGAAGTAATCCAGGTGCTCCTGGAAGAAGGCGTCGATTTGATTACCACCGGTGCCGGCAATCCCGGCAAACACATCCCCCTTTTAAAAGAAAAAGGGATTAAGGTTATTCCGGTAGTTTCTTCCGTGGCTTTAGCCAAAAGGATGGAAAAACTGGAGGTCGACGCGGTCATTGCGGAAGGGATGGAATGCGGCGGCCATGTGGGCGAATTGACGACCATGGCCCTCCTGCCCCAGGTGGTTGACGCGGTAAACCTGCCGGTGATCGCGGCCGGCGGGATTGCCGACGGCCGGCAACTGGCGGCTGTGCTCTGTATGGGGGCCGAAGGCGTCCAGATGGGGACCCGCTTTATTTGTGCCGAAGAATGTATCGCCCACACGAACTATAAAAAGGAAATCCTCAGGGCCAAAGACCGGGATACGGTTTTGACCGGTTACAATGGCCATTATGTGCGGGTTTTGAAAAACGAATTGGCTCATAAGTTTGCCAGGCTGATGAAAGAAGGGGCCGATGAAAAAGAACTGGAAGCTTTAGGGGTCGGCCGGTTAAGGGCAGCGGTGATCGAGGGCGACACGCGCATGGGTTCGCTGATGGCGGGACAGGTTGCCGCCATGGTCAACAAGGTGCAACCGGCCCGCGAGATTATCCGCGAGGTGGTGACTGAGGCGGAAGAAGTCCTGGCGCAGCGCCCGAAGCAAGTAATGGTTTAACCGGAAAAAATATAAAAATTAAAGGGAGAAGGACAATGAAAAATAGAAAGATTGCCTTTGTTTTTCCTGGCCAGGGTTCCCAGTATGTGGGTATGGGAAAAGAATTCTACGAACAATATCCAACGGCGAAAAAGGTGTATCATCAAGGGGATGAAAAGCTGGGCTTATTGTTGAGCAAGCTTTGCTTCTACGGTCCGGAGGAAGAATTGCGGCTCACGGCCAACACCCAGCCGGCCATTCTCATCACCAGCGTAGCCATTCTGAAGGTGCTGGAACAGGAAGGAATCCGGCCGGATTACACCGCCGGGCACAGCTTAGGGGAGTACACCGCCCTGGTGGCCGCCGGGTCGCTTACGATTTTTGATGCCGTGGGACTGGTCCGGCAACGGGGGCTCCTGATGCAGGAGGCGGTTCCGCCCGGACAAGGTACGATGGCGGCCATAATTGGCTTATCCATGGACGAAGTGCTGGAAGTTTGTGCAAAGGCCTGCCAAAATGAAGTGGTGCAACCGGCCAATTACAATTGTCCCGGGCAGATCGTCGTGGCCGGGCATACCGGCGCGGTGGAACGGGCGATGGAACTGGCCAAAGCCCAAGGGGCCAAACGGGCGGTGCCCTTAAGTGTCAGCGGGCCTTTTCATTCCAGTTTGTTGTTACCGGTTTCCCAGCGCCTGGCGGAGATTTTGGAACAGGTGCTGATTTCCCGGCCCTGGGTGCCGGTAGTGGCCAATTGCAGCGCGGAATTCACGGAAGATCCTCAGGAAATCAAGCAAAACCTGGTCAAACAGGTAAGCAGTGCCGTGCTGTGGCAGCAATCTGTGGAAAAGCTTTTGTCCGCCGGGGTTACCACTTTCATCGAGATTGGACCAGGCAGAGTGTTAAGCGGTTTAATCAAAAAGATTGATAAAAACGTAGAAATATTTAATATAGAAGATGGTGAATCGTTGGCAAAAACTTTGCTTGCTTTGAAGGAGGCGCAGAGAAATGTTAGCTGAGCAGGTCGCATTAATAACCGGGGCCTCCAGGGGTATCGGGCGGGCCATTGCCCTTGCGCTGGCCCGCGAAGGGGCCATAGTATATATCAATTACAAGAGCAACCGGGCCGCGGCCGAAGAGGTTAAGCGGCAGATTACGGAAAGAGGTGGCCGGGCCGATTGCCTGCAGGCAGACGTTTCCTCCGCCGGTGAGGTGGATGCCATGGTGCAGCAAATTCTGGAACGCGAAGGGCGGATCGATATCCTGGTGAACAATGCGGGAATCAACCGTGATAATTTAATCATCAGAATGAAAGATGAAGAATGGCATCAGGTTATTGAAACAAATCTCAATTCGGCTTATTATTGTCTCAGAGCCGTAGCGCGCCCCATGATGAAACAGCGCCGGGGAAAAGTCATTAACATTTCTTCGGTGGTGGGTCTTCATGGGAATGTGGGACAAATCAACTACGCTGCGGCAAAAGCCGGGATCATCGGTTTGACAAAAAGTGCTGCCAAAGAACTATCCTCTCGTGGTATAATGGTAAATGCCATAGCGCCCGGTTATATTGTGACAGACATGACGGAGCGTTTATCCAGCGAAATTAAGGAACAGGTTGCTGCACAGATTCCTTTGGGACGTTTAGGCAAACCGGAGGACATCGCCAATCTGGCCGTGTTTTTGGCCGGCTCTGGCTCGGACTATCTAACCGGCCAGGTGATTGCGGTGGATGGCGGCATGTTTATGTAAGCTGACCGGTTTCAACTTTTTGGAAGGAGGTGATACCTGTGGATGTATTTGGCAGAATTAAAGCCCTCGTTGCCGAACAGTTGAGAGTAGATGAGGAGAAGATTACTTTAGAAACCACCTTTGATGAATTGGATGCTGATTCTCTGGACGTGGTGGAATTAATTATGGCGCTGGAGGATGAGTTCGATATCGAAATCCCGGATGAGGATGCCGAGAAAATTAAGACAGTAGGTGATGCTGTCGAGTATATTAAGGCCAAGCAATAATCAATACATAATCAATAGGCATGGAAAGACTACGGTGGGAGGTTTCGTGGTAAAGGCTGCGAAGCCTCCTAAAAGTAAAAGCAAGGGGACTTAAGCAGCAGATGGTGCTTAAAGTTGAGATTCGGTACTGGAGGAATTAATGTGAAACTACCGGAGCTTCGGATTGGAAAACTGCGGCCGACCTTACCAATCATCCAGGGGGGGATGGCGGTGCGGATCTCTACCGCCTCTTTAGCGGCGGCGGTGGCCAATGAAGGTGGAATTGGCCTGATTGCTGCCAGTGGGATGACCACCGGCGAATTAAAGGAGGAGATCCGGCAGGCCCGGGCGCTTACCAAAGGGATTTTAGGAATTAATGTAATGTACGCGGTAACTGCTTTTGCTGATTTATTCAAGGCGGCGGTCCAGGAAGGGATTGATTTGGTCGTTTCGGGAGCCGGTTTTTCCAGGGATATGTTCACCTGGGGGAAGGAGGCCAATGTTCCGGTTGTCCCCATTGTCTCCACCGTGAAACTGGCCCAGATTTCCGAAAAGCTGGGGGCTTTGGCGGTGGTGGTGGAAGGGAAGGAAGCCGGCGGGCATTTGGGAACCGCTTGCCCGATGCAAGACCTTGTCCCCGCCGTAAAGCAGGCCGTCACTATTCCGGTTATTGCCGCCGGGGGCATTGTGGAGGGAAAGGATATTGTCCGGGCGTTGCGGCTTGGCGCCAACGGCGTGCAAATCGGGACGCGTTTTGCGGCCAGTACGGAATCCAACGCGGCGCCGAGGCTGAAAGAGGCCTATCTCCAGGCGACGGAAGAAGATATTGTGCTGGTGGAAAGCCCGGTCGGCTTGCCGGGGCGTGCGATCCGCAATTGTTTTGCCGAGAAAATCGCTGCAGGAAAAGCGCCGAAGCCCGATGTCTGCAACAAGTGCCTGAAAAACTGCAAGGGCAATTTTTGCATTATGAAGGCTTTAATCAATGCTCAAAAAGGGAACCTGGAGGAAGGATTAATCTTTGCGGGGGAATATGTGAGTAAAATCAAGGAAATCCTCTCCGTCAAAGAGATTGTTCGCCGTTTGCTGCAGGAAGCAGAGGCTGCCCTTTAGCGCCACATAAGTCATCCGGAAAGGTTATAGAGAGGTCATCTTAAATCAGGCGAAAATTAGTGAGCGGTCATTCCAGGACCACTCACCGTTTATAGAGTGAAGGATATAGAGAGTTTATAGAAAGGCTTAGTGGGTCATGAGTTATCCAGAGGTTTTCCGGAAGATAATTTTAGAAGTAATGGGGTGTAAACTATGAAAAAAAGAGTTGTGGTAACTGGTATGGGAGCGGTCACACCGCTGGGGATCGGTGTAGATGCTTTTTGGCAGGGACTACTGGAAGGGCGTTCGGGAATTGACCGGGTGACGCGGATTGATGTCAGTAACATGCCGACCCAAGTTGCCGGAGAGGTAAAAGATTTTGACCCGGCCGCTTTTATGGATGCCAAAGAAGCCAAAAGAATGGACCGGTTTACCCAGTTTGCGGTAGCGGCGGCCAAAATGGCCCTTGAAGATGCCGGCATCAATCCGGACGCCATCGCCAAAGACCGGGTGGGCGTGGTGCTTGGTTCCGGGATCGGTGGCATGGAAACACTGTTGGAGCAAATCGAAGTGCAAAGGGTGAAAGGACCCGGACGGGTCAGTCCCTTCCTGGTGCCGATGATGATAATGAATATGGCGGCCGGGCAGATTGCAATCATCTTTGGTTTTACCGGTCCCAACCTGACCGTGGTTACGGCTTGTGCCTCCGGAACCAATGCGGTCGGGGAGGCTTTCCGGATGATTCAGAACGGTGTGGCTGATATGGTGATTACCGGAGGAACGGAAGCGGCGATTACCAGCTTGGCCTTTGCCGGTTTCTGCTCCATGAAAGCCATGTCCCGGGTTGTGGATGAACCGGCTAAAGCCAGCCGCCCCTTTGACCTTCACCGTGATGGCTTTGTCATGGGCGAGGGCGCGGGGCTGTTAATCCTTGAAAGTTTGGAATCGGCGCAAAGACGAAAGGCCCGCATCTACGCGGAAGTGCTGGGCTATGGGGCAACGGCCGATGCCCACCATATTACGGCGCCGGCCCCCGGTGGAGTAGGAGCGGCGCAAGCGATGGCCCAAGCCATTGCCGATGCCGGCCTTTTGCCTGAAGACATTGACTATATCAATGCCCACGGTACTTCGACGGATTTGAATGATAAGTATGAAACGATGGCCATTAAGGATGTTTTCAAGGAACATGCGAAAAAGCTGGCCATCAGTTCCACCAAATCCATGACCGGCCACCTGTTGGGTGCAGCCGGTGGAATTGAGGCCATTGTCACGGCTTTGACCCTTTACCATGACAAGATTCATCCGACCATCAATTACGAACACCCGGATCCGGAATGCGATCTGGATTATGTCCCTAATCAAGTCAGAGCCGCGCAGGTCAAATATGCCCTGAGCAACTCCCTGGGTTTCGGCGGCCATAATGCCACGATTGTATTGGGGAAATTCGCGGGCTAGATTAGGGGGAAAAAGCCATGAAGGTGGAGTTAAAAAAGCTACGCATCAAGAAACTAACCGCATTTCTGGAACAACTGCAGATTAAGGAGAAGGTGGACTTGCCCTTGCTCAATCAAGCCTTTATCCATCCTTCTTTTCTTTTTGAAGGAAAGGGTGCCATGGGGGAAGCCCACAACCAACGACTGGAGTTTTTAGGTGATGCGGTGGTGGGCCTGGTGGTGGCTGAGTATCTATATACCAATTATCCCGGCAAATCCGAAGGAGAATTAACTAAAATGCGGGCAGCTATCGTTTGTGAAGCTTCCCTGGTCCAGGCGGCGCGCGCCTGGGGGCTGGGGGAATATCTCCTGATGGGTCGCGGGGAACAGCAGATGGGGGGAGCGAACCGGGACTCCAACCTGGCCGACTGTTTCGAAGCCGTGGTTGCCGCATTGTATCTCTCGTTGGGCTTGAAAAAGGTGAAAAAGCTGATTCTGTCCGTGTTAAAACCGGTGATTGACCATGCGGTCAAAGGGGATTTCGGGGATTACAAAACAAAGCTGCAGGAGTATATTCAAAAGGATCCCCAAAGCAGTGTGCAATATAAAATCTTGCGGGAAGAAGGGCCGGACCACGCCAAGATGTTTTGGGCCGCCGTGTATTTAAACGAGACCGAATTGGCCGTCGGGAGCGGTAAAACGAAAAAGGAAGCGGAACAAAACGCGGCGCGGGAGGCCTTACACAAGTTGGGGGTTAGCTGATGAAAAGAAAGGGCTTGAAAAAACCGTTTACATACCAAAATCCTCTGATCATCCCGTTCTTTATTCCGCACGCAGGTTGTCCTTTTACCTGCGTTTTTTGTAATCAGTGGCAAATCAGCGGTACGGCGGAGGTGGTCCGGCCGGACGAAATTGACGCTTATGTGGCGGCCTATTTAAAAAGAGCGCGCCTGCATCAGGACCGGCATGTGGAAATAGCCTTCTATGGAGGAAGCTTTACTGCTCTCGCTCCGGAAATCCAGACGGCTTATTTGCAGGCGGCGGCCGAGCAGCAAAAAAAAGGGCGGATTTGCGGGATCCGTTTATCCACCCGCCCTGATTTTATCAACCGGGCCATTGTGGAGCGGCTGCTGGCTTACGGCGTAACCACGGTGGAATTAGGGGTGCAGTCGCTGGTGGATGAGGTACTGCAGAAAACCGGCCGGGGGCATACGGCCCAAGATACTCTTTTGGCCGTAGAACTGCTGAGGGAATACCCCTTGCAGCTGGGGCTGCAGTTAATGCTGGGCTTGCCCGGGGACACCCCGGATAGGGCCCGTTTAACCTTAGAGCGGGCTGTGCAGGCGGCGCCGGATTTTGTGCGGATTTATCCCACTCTGGTTTTCAAAGGAACGACCTTAGCCCAATGGTACCTGGCAAAACAATACCGGCCCTGGAGCCTGGATTTGGCCGTGGATACGGCAGCAGCCTGGCTGGGGACTTTTTCTTATTATGAAATTCCGGTAATCCGCATTGGCCTGCAGGCTGCCGAGAACTTTACAAAGGAGCAGGATTTGCTGGCCGGGCCTTATCACCCGGCGTTTGGCGAACTGGTGGCCAGCCGCCTTTTTTTATGGCAAATCGAGGATGGCCTTAAAAGGCTAAGGAAAGGGGCAGAAGCCAGTGAAAATAAAGGCGCAGGGGGACCGGGAAGAGAAGACACGGGTAAAAAACGCCGGAGAGGGCCGGGTGAAAGCCGCGGTGATGAAGAAGGAGAAAGGGGAGTTTTGCAGCTTTTGGTTCACCCCAGTGTGCAGTCGAAGGTGATTGGGCAAAAGCGGCAAAACATCATGTTCCTGCGGGAAAAATACGGGTATAACGTGGTTGTGCTGCCCCGGTCGCAGAAATACCGCCGGTCGGACGAAGAGATCTGGGAAGGGGGAAGCGCAACCCGATCCGGAGAAAAGCCGGAAGCAGGAAAAGATGGAGAAAACGAGGTGGAAGATATCGAAATCAGGACGATTAGTCAAGCAATCCTGATTCCGCGAAAGGAGTTCTTAAAGAAATATCGAATTGAGATAAAGGATGCAACTTTAGGGGAGAGGAATGAAGAAGCAGGTGTATCTGAAGCGACTGGAGATCCAAGGGTTTAAATCTTTTGCCGATAAAACCAACCTGGAATTCAAACCGGGGATTACGCTGGTGGTAGGGCCCAACGGCAGTGGGAAGTCCAATATTGCTGATGCGATCCGTTGGGTTTTGGGCGAACAAAGCGTGAAGTCTTTACGTGGCGACAAGATGGAGGACGTGATTTTTGCCGGCAGTGAAAACCGGCGGTCTTTAGGATTGGCCGAAGTATCCATTACCCTAGATAATTCTTCGGGCCAGTTTCCTTTGGATTATCATGAGATCACGGTGACCCGGCGGCTCTACCGCTCGGGGGAAAGCGATTATTTAATCAACCGGGTGCCCTGCCGTTTGCGGGATATCCACGAACTCTTCATGGATACGGGGATTGGCCGCGAGGGTTTTTCCATTATCGGCCAGGGAAAGGTCGATGAGGTTTTATCCGTGAAGTCCGAGGAGAGAAGGGGCTTGCTCGAAGAAGCAGCCGGAATCGTCAAATACCGTTACAAGAAACGGGAAACCCTGAAGAAGCTGGAGGAAACGGAAAACAGCCTGGTGCGGCTGCAGGATATTATTCAGGAACTGCGGATGCAGGAAGAACCCCTGGCACAACAGGCGGAAAAGGCCAGGGAATATCGCTGTAAAAAGACGGAATTGGACAACCTGGAGATCGGCATGATTGTGGAAGAAACGGCCCATTATGAACAGCAGCTGGCAAAAAATGCCGCAAGCGGGCGGGAGTTGGAAATGAGCCTGGAGGAAGCCCGGGCCGGTTATCATCAGGTCCAGACCCGGCAGGAAGAGTACAAGCTGGAGCTGCAGAAAAAAGACGAAGAGCTGGCCGATTATCAAGAAAAAATCTATGAGGAAAACGTTGCTTTGGAAAAGCACGAAAGCCAAAAACAATTAGTGAGCGCCCGCAAGGCGGATTTGCTCCAACGGCAAGAGCAACTGGCCAGGGAACAGGAACAACTGCAACAGGAGGCAGCTTCAATCCGGCAAAAACTGGCGGACCAGGAGGAGCAGGAAGAAGCTTTGCTCAAACAGTTGGCGGCCGATCAGGAAAAGCTGCAACAGTACGAAGCGAAAATGGACGAGGAAAACAGGCGGGAGCAGGCGGAACGCGACCGCATCGAGGATTTGCAGAACGAGCATTTTGAGCTGCTGCAAAAAGAGACGGCGGTGCAGAATGATATCACGGCCTTAAAACAGCGGATGATCCTTATACAGAAACAGGAAGAGCAATTCAACACCAGGGAAAGCCAGATGAAAGCCGAAATGGCGGCCATTATGGAGAAGCTGGCTGATTTGGAAAAGGAAGCCCAGGATAACAGCGCCAAGCTGGCTGATTTGGAACAGGAATTAGTCGCCAGGGACCAAAAATATCTGGAGAAAAGAGAAAAACTAAAGCAGCGGCAGGAACAAAACCAAAAGCTGAAAGAGGAAAAAAGCAACCTGGAATCCCGCTACCATGTGCTGTTGGAGATGGAGAAGGAAGGACAGGGTTATGGGCGTGGCGTGCGGGAAATCCTGCAGCAGAAGGAAAAAGGGCTTTTGAGTGGGATTATCGGCACGGTTGCCCAGATCATCGAGGTGCCGCGGGCCTATGAAACGGCGGTGGAGGTAGTTTTGGGCGGCGCTTTGCAGCACCTGGTGACGGAAAAAGAGCAGGCGGCCCGGGCGGCCATTGAATGGCTGAAGAAAAACAACTGCGGCCGGGTCACTTTTTTGCCCTTGGACACGGTAAAAGGAGCAGGGAAAACGCCCGTCAAAAGTGCCGGCAAAGAAGTGGATGCCAAAAAGGAAGGACTTTCCGGCAAAGGGGTCATCGGGCGGCTCAGTGAGTTGATTCAATATGATCAAAAGTACAAAGGGATCATGGATTTCCTCCTGGGCCGGACCTGGCTGGTGGAGAATCTGGCCCTGGCGGTAGAAAAAGCTAAAGAGACCGGCTTTAAATACCGGATTGTCACCTTGGACGGGCAGACGGTCAACCCGGGGGGCTCCCTGACCGGGGGCAGCGCCAAAGCCGTCCAGAGCAGCATCTTAGGAAGAAAAAGAAACCTTGATGAATTACAGGAAAAGATTAAGGCCTTAGAGGCGGCGCTTGCCGAAGGGGCGGCACAGGAACAGGCTTTGGAAGATGCTGTGCAGGAAGCGCGCCGGCAGTGGGAAGAAGTCAAGGAGAAAATCCAGGGCTTAAGGTTGCGGGAAGTAGAAGTGAGCTCCGTGCTGGACCGTTGGCAAGCGGACCGGGGGCGGCAGGAATCGGAAGTGGACCATTTGCAGGTCCAGCGGGAAGAGACGGCTGAGGAAAAGGAGAATATCCTGGCCAGCGTGGAAAAGTACGCCCAGGAAAAACTTTTGCTGGAAGAAAAGAAAAAGGCCTGTCTGGCCGAGCTCGAGCAGTTGCAGGAAAAAGTCCGGCTATGCCAGCAGGAAAAACTGAAGCGGAACGAGGAGCTTACTCAATTGCGCATTGAGGCGGCCACGGCCGAAGCAAGGCTGACTTCCTTCCGGAAAGAAAAGAATTATCACGAACAGCGGCTGCTTCAACTGGAGCAGGAGCTTCAGGAAAAAGCCATGGAAGCAGAAAACAGCGTGCAAAAGGTAAGCGAGTTGGAGCAGGCTTATCAGGAGGCCGAAAAAGGGATAGCCACCTGCCTGCGGCGCTTGCGGGAATTAGAAGCGGAGCAGGGGGAAAAACGGGAAGACAAGCTGAAGGTACAGGAATTAATGGACGAGCTGACCGCGGAAATCAAAAAAATTGCCTATCTTTTGCATGAAAAGGAGGAAAAGCTGCATCAATTAGAGCTCCAGCGGTCCAAATGGGAATCTTCTTTGGAAGCGGCGGAAAGAAGATTGACCGAACAGTTCCAGCTTACCCTGGCGGAAGCCCAAACCAGGGAGATTATGTTGCCGGGCAACCGGAAAAAGTGCCTGGAAAGGATCGCCTTATTGAAGGCGGAACTGCAAGAGCTGGGGGAAGTGAACCTGGGGGCGATTGACGAGTATAACCGGCTGCGGGAGCGTTTGGATTTTCTGGAAAAACAGGTTAACGACATGACGGAAGCCAAGACCCGTCTGGAAATGGTCATCCGGGAAATGGACCAGATTATGGCGAAAAGGTTTAAGGAGACTTTTGAGCAGGTGAATGAAGCCTTTAAGAAGGTCTTTGTGGAACTGTTTGGCGGCGGGAAGGCGGAACTGGTTTTAAGCGAGCCTTCTCAGCTATTGGAAACCGGGGTGGAAATTATGGTCCAGCCCCCCGGGAAAAAGACCCAGCATCTTTCCCTGCTTTCCGGTGGGGAAAGGGCTTTGACGGCGATTGCTTTATTGATGGCGATCCTGCAGGTACGTCCCAGCCCGTTCTGTGTGCTGGACGAGATTGAATCCAATCTTGACGAGGCCAATGTTTATCGTTTTGCCGATTTGTTGCGCGATTTTGCGCAAAAAACCCAATTCATCGTGATTTCCCACCGGAAAGGAACGATGGAAGCCGCCGATGTTTTGTATGGCGTAACCATGGCGGAAACCGGAGTCTCCCGCCTGGTGTCGGTGAAGCTGGAGGATGCCCAGAAAGACGCCAGTTGAATATCAGATAGCGCATGGAAAGAGCACTGGGGGAGAATATGGCGAGGAGAAAAATATTTAAGAAGAGAATTAGACCATTGGGGTTAAGCTAATATGGAGTCAGGAGGAAATATACAAAGTTGATAGCAGCTATGAATTGGTGAGCCTGAAAGGGCAAGCATGAAATCAGCAAGAAGGAAACGGAGGAACATAGGGTGGGTTTATTTGGAGCGATTTTTCAAAAGGTAGCGGAAGTAGTGTCCGGGAAAACACAGATTGATGAAGAATTGTTTGAGGAGTTGGAGGAAACTTTGATTACGGCCGATGTGGGCGTGGAGACCTCCGTCCAATTAGTGGATAAGGTGCGCGAGCGGACCAAAAAGGAAAAACTTTCTTCCGCCGAAGAACTGCAGGAAGTGTTAAAAGAGGAAATTGCCCTGCTGCTTTCGGAAGGGAATCATCAACTGGATGTAGCCAAAGGGCGGTTAAATGTGATTTTAGTGGTCGGGGTGAACGGAGTAGGGAAAACAACGACCATTGGTAAGTTAGGCTATAGTTTGAAACAGCAGGGGTATAAAGTGATGGTGGCTGCAGCCGACACCTTCCGGGCTGCCGCCATTGAGCAGTTACAGACCTGGTGTCAGAGAGGCGGCTTGGAGTTGATTCACCATCATGAGGGAGCGGACCCGGCGGCGGTGGTTTACGATGCCCTGCAAGCCGCCCAGTCCCGGAAAGTGGACGTCCTGTTGATTGATACCGCCGGCCGGCTGCAGACCAAAACCAACTTAATGGAAGAATTAAAGAAAATCCGCCGGATTATTGACCGGGAAAGCGGGGATGGCCTCCGGGAAGTATTGTTGGTCTTGGATGCTACCACCGGTCAAAACGCCCTTTCCCAGGCCCGGCTCTTTTCCGAAGCCACCGGCGTTACCGGGGTGATTCTCACCAAAACCGACGGCACGGCGAAAGGTGGAGTAATTTTAGGCATTCAGAATGAATACAAATTACCGGTGAAATATCTGGGCTTCGGGGAAACCATCGATAGTTTACGGGAATTTATCCCGGAAGAGTTTAGCGCCTCCCTGCTTACGGAGTAAGAGCAAGAACAGAGCCACACAAGCACCAGCGTGAGAATTAAAGTGAAAGTAACAGTAACAGTAACAGTAAGGGTTAAAGTAATAGTAAGAGTGGGGGAGTTCCTCTTTTGGATAGCCAAGATACCAAGAAAAAAGAAAGGAGAAAGGGAAAATGCTCAGAGCGGATCTGGCGGTTATTGGCGGGACGGGGGTCTATAAAGCCGAAATGCTGGAAAACACCCGGGATGTGGAAATGGAAACCTGTTACGGGAAGGTAAACCTCCTGCTGGGTTCCTATGCGGGCCGGGAGGTGGCTTTTTTGGCCAGGCACGGCAAGGGGCATTCCGTTCCCCCGCATTTGGTCAATTACCGGGCCAACATCCGGGCCTTAAAGGATTTAGGAGTTAAGAAAATTATTGCCACGGCTGCTGTCGGCTCTTTGAATCAGGCCATGGCGCCGCTGGATTTTGTGATTATCGACCAGTTCCTGGATTTCACTAAAGTCAGATCCAGTACTTTTTTCGATGGCGAGCAGGAAGGGGTAAGACACGTGGATGTGACCGATCCCTATTGCCCCCGGTTGCGCGCTTTTTTGTACGAGCAAGCGGTGGCCTTAGGGCTCAAAACCCATCAAGGCGGGTGTTATGCCTGCATGGAAGGGCCCCGTTACGAAACTCCTGCCGAAATTAAGATGTTGAAGCTGTTAGGCGGCGATGTGGTGGGGATGACCAGTGTGCCGGAAGTGGTTTTGGCCCGCGAGGCGGAAATGTGTTACGCCACGGTGGCGATGGTGACCAATTATGCTGCCGGCATTCAACCTACGAAGTTGTCCCATCAGGAAGTGGTGGATGTGATGCAGCAGTTAAGCGAGAATATTTCCCGGCTGATTATGACGGCCCTGGCCGAGCTGACGATTGATGACGAGTGTGCCTGTTGTCGCTGGTAAAATAGATTAAAGAAATTAAAGAGGGAGGAAAGGCGATGTCCCGGATTTTGATTCAAAAGGCACTGATTGCTCCGTTAGTTACTTTGCCGGAGCTTACATCTTCCGAACAGTTGTGGTTTACGGGCGATATCCTGATTGAGGGGCAATATATCAAGGCCGTGGGCAAGGACCTGTCCGGTTATTGTTCCGCCGGAGGGGGGAGCGGTTCCGGCAAGGAAGCAGGAACTCTTGCGGAGAAGGGCAATCTAACCGTGCTCAACGGGCAGGATTATTTAGTGTTCCCCGGCTTTGTGAATTGTCATACCCATGCTGCCATGACGATGCTCCGGGGCTATGCCGATGACCTGCCTTTGATGATTTGGCTGGAACAGAAAATCTGGCCGCGGGAAGCCTTTTTGGAAAAGGGGGACATTTACTGGGGCTCCCAACTGGCGGTTTTGGAAATGTTGAAATCCGGCACGACTACTTTTGCCGATATGTATTTTTACATGGAAGAAACGGCGCAAGTGGCTTTGGAAGCCGGGATCCGCGCCTGTCTTTCCCGGGGCATGGTCGGTGCGGGCCCGAATAGGGAAACCGCCGTTCAGGAAAGCGAAAGCTTGGTGCAGACCTGGCACGGCCAAGGAGAAGGGCGGATTAGCTGTATGTTTGGGCCCCATGCTCCCTATACTTGTCCGCCGGAATACTTAAAGCGGGTCATGGCCCTGGCGGATACATACGGAGTCGGTCTGCATATTCATTTGGCCGAAACCCGGCAGGAGGTTGAAGACATCCGCCGGCAATACGGCCTGCGGCCCATTGAATTAATGGAATCCATCGGCCTTTTTGACGGGCGGCATGTTTTAGCGGCCCATTGTGTGCACTTGGCGGAAAATGAAATGGCCATTTTAGCCCGGCATCAGGTGGGCATCGCCCATAATCCAGAAAGCAATATGAAGCTGGCCAGTGGCATCGCTCCGGTGCCCCAACTCCTTGCCCACGGCGCGGTGGTGGGCTTGGGAACCGACGGCGCGGCCAGCAATAATAATTTGGATATGTTGGAAGAGATGCGCAGCTGCGCCCTTTTGCATAAAGTAGCGCAGATGGATCCCACGGTCATGCCCGCCCCCTTGGTGCTGGAACTGGCCACAAAACGGGGCGCTGCCGCTTTGGGATTGAAAGACACCGGCTCTTTGGCGCCGGGGCAGAAGGCCGATCTGGTCATGTTGAAGCTTCGCGAGCCTCATTTGACGCCTTTGCATGATCCTATTGCCAACCTGATTTATGCTGCCCGGTCCACCGATGTGCAGACGGTCATTGTGGACGGCCGGATCGTGATGAAAGACCGGCATATGCTGACGATGGACGAGGAAAGGATTCTTTATGAGGCGGCTGTGCGGGGGCGGGCTCTGGTTGAACGGTAAAAATAAAATGTAAAAATGAGCACGTAATTCCATATAATATGCAAAAAATACTTGACAATTATTATTAAATCATGACAATATATAATCTATATAATGGAATCAGGACCAAGGTCTTGATTTAATTTTTTTGTTTAATAATCATAAATACGGAAAAGGGTTTTTCGGATAAAAATAGAAAAATATTTTATAGATGTGTAATTTAAGGAGTAAATTGGGGATGGACACTTACTTTATGCTTCTGGCAATCGTCAATCCAATAATCCTCTTATTCGTGTTCGGGTATTTATACTACCAGTACCGGGACCGTTTTATCGGATTATGGTGCATCAGCGGATTGATTTTGATTACCAAATTATGTCTGGAATTTGTGCTGTATCTCTTGAAGATGGGGTACAACGTATCGGTTCCGCTTTTTCGCCTGGTGGATTTGATTGCCCTGGCGGCGGCGGGCTATTTCCTGTTGGCCGGTTCCTTTGATTTTATTAACAAGAAACTGTCTCCGAACTGGAAGCGCTTTTTCATGTTCGGGGTAGTGTGGTGCATTATCGGGACTTTTCTCGAGATGCCGCCCTTGTTGTCTTCTTTATTGCCGGTTCTTTTTATGGCCATTAGCATTTTTGTGACCGGTCTTAATATCCTGGAATATCCCGACCTGACCGGGATTGGCAAAACCTTAGGCGGCGGAGCCCTGATTATTTGGAGTGTGCACCTTAGTCTTTATCCGGTCACCCGGTATATGGTGCAGTTTACCGCCTATGGGTATTTTCTGGCGGCCGTGGTGTCATTGGTGGCGGCCATTGCCCTGTTAAACATCTATTTCCAGCGGATGCGGAAAGAATTGGAGCAAAGTGAAGCTCGTTTCCGTTTGTTGGCGGAAAACGCCCAGGACGTGATTTTCCGCTTTTCCCTGTGGCCGAAATACGGTTATGATTACATCAGCCCGTCCGTTGTAGCTTTGACGGGCTATCAGGATAAAGATTTTTATGAAGATCCCGAATTATTCGCCAAACTGACCGTACCCAATGATTTATACAAGCTGGAAGCTTTGAAAAGGCCGGTGGGCCGGGAAGGGATCAACATTGTCTTCCGCCTGGAGCATAAGGACAAAAACGTGATCTGGGTCGAACAGCGTTGTGTGCCGATCTATAACGAAGTGGGTCGGGTTGTGGCTTACGAGGGAATCGCCCGGGACATCACGGAAAGCAAAAAAGTAGAAAACGAATTAAAATACCTAAGCCAGCATGATGCCCTGACCAATTTAGGCAACCGTTTGTATTTTGAAGAAGAAATGCGCAATCTGGACGATGCGGAGTATGACTCCCTGGGGATTATCGTTTGCGATATCGATGGCTTGAAAATTGTCAACGATACCTTTGGCCATGCCCAGGGCGACTTGTTGCTGAAGACCGCGGCGGACATCCTGAAAAAGGTCTTAGGGGAGAACGCCCGCATCGCTCGTATCGGCGGTGATGAGTTTGCCGTGGTTTTAGTGAACAGTACCGAGGAAATGCTCGCGGAAGTATGCCAGGCCATGAACGATGAAATGAACAAATACAGCGCGCAGCCGAACGTGCTGCCCATCAATATGTCGATTGGCTACGCCTGGAGCAAGGGCCGGGAAGTGACCCCACAGGAATTGTTCCGGGAAGCTGATAATAAAATGTATGCCGTAAAGATGAAGCATCGGGAGAAATCCCAGGAGTCCATTTTGAACGCCATGAAAGAGATTTTAAAAACGAAGGATTTTGAGCAGGAAGGGCATATCAAGCTTTTACAAGAGTTGCTGCAGGAAATGGGTAAGATCATGGAATTACCGGAGTCCCAAATGGAAATACTGGATCTGCTGGCGCGCTATCACGATATTGGCAAGGTGGGGATTAGTGATGAGATCCTGTTTAAGCGAGGGCCTTTGAACTGGGATGAAACCATGGAGATGCGCCGGCACTGCGAGATTGGTTATCGGATCGCGCAGTTTTCTAATGAATTGGCCCCGATTGCCGAATTGATCCTGAAGCATCATGAATGGTGGAACGGGAACGGGTACCCGTTTAGAATCAAGGGGAAGAACATCCCGCTGGAATGCCGGATGTTGGCCCTTGCCGATGCCTATGACGGGATGGTGTCTGACCGGCCGTATCGGAAGGCCCTAAGTTCGGCGGAAGCCCTGAAGGAAATCGAACAATGCAAAGGAACCCAATTCGATCCGGAGTTGGTGGATATTTTCATTCAGGCCGTGAAAAATCTTTTGGAAAAGCGAAAAATAGGTTGACAGGTGAACGGCGGATGGTTTAAAATATCAGGTGTTAACTGTTAAGTAATTATCCTTAACACGGAGCAAAGCCCATGGATGATTTAGCCCGGAGAGCCTTAAGGTATGACTTTTATGGCTCTCTTTTAACGGAAAAGCAACGCCAATATTATGACCTCTATTTTCAACAGGATTTATCTTTAGGGGAAATCAGCGAATTGCAGGGGATTTCCCGTACGGCGGTATATGATCTGCTGAAGCGGACCGATGAGGCCCTCCTGCAGTATGAGGAAAAGCTGGGTCTGGTGCAAAAATACTTGGCCGGGCAGGCGGTCTTCCAGGAACTGAAACAAAAGCTGGAGGCTTTAAAGGAAAAAACGGCGGTGGCTACCGGCGATCATTCCGGCTTAAACACGGAGATATCCGACTTGTGGCAACAGGTCGGCGAGCTGCTGCAAAAGCTGGAAGACAGCTGGTAAGCAAAAGTCTGTCGAACACTCTGGGCGGCATAGGCGTCAGACGAGTGACTCAAATAATATTAGATGATAGCAGGTGTTGAACCGATGGCATTTGAAAATATTTCGGAAAAAATCCAGGCAATCTTTAAAAACTTGCGCGGGAAAGGCAAGCTGACCGAAAAAGACGTGCAGGCGGCCATGCGGGAAGTCCGCCTGGCCTTGCTGGAAGCCGATGTCAGTTACAAAGTGGTCAAGGAATTTATCAATAAAGTCACCGAACGAGCGGTTGGTTCCGAGGTGCTGGAAAGCCTTACCCCTGCCCAGCAGGTAATTAAGATTGTGCATGAAGAATTGACCCAACTGATGGGTGGGACCCAGAGTAAGATTAGCTTAGCCGCCAAACCCCCTACCGTGGTGATGATGGTAGGGTTACAAGGTTCCGGGAAAACTACCAGCAGCGCCAAACTGGCCCGCCACATGAAAAAGCAGGGCAAAAGCCCGCTTTTGGCGGCCTGTGACGTTTACCGGCCGGCGGCGATTAAGCAGTTACAGGTTTTAGGCGAACAGTTGGACATTCCCGTCTTTTCCTTAGGTGATAAACAAAGTCCGGTGGATATCGCCAGGGGAGCCAGGGCTCATGCCGAAAAGAACGGCTTCGATCTGGTGATTTTAGATACGGCCGGGCGTTTGCACATCGATGAAGAACTGATGGAGGAATTAGCCCAAATCAAGCAGCAGTGCCACCCGCAGGAAATTCTACTGGTGGTTGACGCCATGACCGGGCAGGATGCGGTGAATGTGGCGGAAAAGTTCAATCAAACCTTGGGTTTGGACGGGGTGATCCTGACCAAGCTCGATGGCGATACCAGAGGTGGGGCGGCCTTATCTGTCAAGGCCGTCACCGGCCAACCGATTAAATTCACCGGGATGGGCGAAAAACTGGACGCCCTGGAGCCTTTTTACCCGGACCGGATGGCCTCGCGTATCCTGGGCATGGGGGATGTGCTCACCCTCATTGAAAAAGCCCAGGCCACGGTGGACCTGAAAAAAGCCCAGGAATTGGAGCGTAAACTCCGCCAGAACGAGTTTACCTTTGATGATTACCTGGACCAACTGCAGCAGTTACAGAAAATGGGACCGTTAAATCAATTAATCGAGATGATACCCGGCCTCGGTAAGCTCAAGGGGATGCAAGGGGTAGAAATCAACGAAAAGGACATCAAGCATGTGGAAGCGATTATCCGTTCCATGACCAGGGAGGAGCGGAGAAAGCCGGATATTATCAACGGCAGCCGCCGGAAGAGGATTGCCATGGGCAGTGGCACCTCCATTCAGGAGGTCAATCGAACCATTAAACAGTTTGAACAGATGCAAAAGATGATGAAACAGTTTGCCCAACTGCAACAAGGCGGGAAACTTGGCAAAAAAGGCATGGCCCGACTGCCGTTTTTCCAATAATTATTTTTCCAATCATTTTTACTTTGTGAAGTAATCCTTTTCCAGGGATATCCTTTATAGGGAGGTGAAAGTATGGCTACAAGGATTCGGTTAAGAAGAATGGGTGCGAAAAAGGCGCCATTTTATCGTTTGGTCGTGGCTGATTCGCGCACACCGCGGGACGGCCGTTTTATTGAAGAAATCGGGTATTATGACCCGACTAAAGACCCGATTGTCCTGAAAGTCGATGAGGAAAGAGCCTTATACTGGTTAAAAACCGGAGCTCAACCTTCAGAAACCGTCAAGTCTTTGCTGAATAAAGCGGGGATTTTAGCGAAAGCCGGCAAGTAATTTGGACAAATGACCAAATTCCAGGTACTGGAGAATCCTTTGCCTTTTGCAAAAAAGGCAAGAGGTTGGGGGTGTTGAAATGAAGGAACTGGTTGAGACCCTGGCTAAAGCCTTAGTTGATGATGTAGAAGAAGTAAAAGTTACCAGTCGTGAGGAAAACGATGTTCTTATCCTCGAGTTGCATGTAGCCTCTCCGGACATGGGTAAAATTATCGGCAAACAAGGCCGTATTGCCCGGGCAATACGGACTGTCGTCCGTGCAGCGGCTGTCCGGAAAGACAAAAAGGTAATAGTGGACATCGTTCAATAGAGAGGTCAGGAGCGACCTCTCTTTCCGTATGAAAAAGAATGGAGGAACTGTGATGGAAAAACTGGAGATTAAACGCAAGATTTTAGTGAAGGCAGTTGTTACAGAGAAGTTTAAGAATGACTTGATTAAAGAACTGCAGGAAGGGATTCAAAAGCTGGAAGCCGAATTACAGTTTATCGAGCAACGGACTAAAAAGACCATCACCGAATTAACCCTGAAAGGGTCTCCTCAGGTCGCTTCCTATAAAGAACAGATTGAATATGAAAAAATGCAACGGGAAGCAGCGAAGGAAAAGATGACGGAACAAATCAAGTTTGTGAGTAGCTTAGAACTGGGGAAAGAAGTGGTGCAAGGGGAAGTGGAAGGTCCGGTGGTCATTCAGGTGGGGGACAATTGGGAGGAGATTACCAAAAAGGAAATTGTCCTCGAAGACGGTAAAATTATTGCCATCAGGTAAGGGCGGGCAAGATGCAGGAATACATTAAAATCGGGCAGATTATCAATACCCATGGGCATCGGGGCGGACTGAAAATCTACCCGCTGACCGACGATCCGCAGCGTTTTTTTGACTTGCGTCGGGTTTTCGTGCGCCCTAAACCGGATGCCACCGAGATGGTTGTGGAATATACCGTTGAGACGGTTAAGCTCCACCAAAATTTTGTCCTCCTGACTTTCAAGGAAATCACCGATATGAACCAGGCCGAACAGTTAAAAAACCTGTATGTGGAAATCCCCCGGGAAGAGGTGCGGCCTTTGCCCGAAGGCTCGTATTATATTTTTGAGCTGGTGGGGCTGGCCGTATACGAAGATGAGCGGCTGCTGGGCGAGCTGACCGATGTGCTACCGACCGGCAGTAATGATGTGTATGTGGTGAAAACGCCTGCCGGGAAGGAAATCTATCTTCCGGCTCTAAAGTCCGTGGTGAAGCGGGTTGATCCGGAGGCGGGGAAAATCCTTGTCAAAATCCCGCCCGGTTTGTTGGATGAATAGTAGTACGATGCTATAATTTTTCCCAGGAAGGATTGGGAGGTACAAATGGAGATTCGGATTTTCACGATCTTTCCGGAAATGTTTAACGGGCCTTTAAATACCAGTATCTTAAAAAGAGCCCAGGAAAAAGACCTGGTGCAATTTAAGCTTATCGATTTCCGGGCTTATGCGCCCTCAAAACACCAGAACGTGGACGACACTCCTTTTGGCGGTGGCGCAGGGATGGTTTTAAAACCCGAGCCGGTGTATTATGCGGTGGAAACGGAATTAGGGGATCTTTCCCGTTATGAAGGGAAAATTATATTACTGACCCCCCAGGGACAGCAATTTGACCAGGAGTTGGCCAAAGAGTTGGCCCAGGAAAAAAGCCTCGCTTTAATCTGCGGCCATTATGAGGGCTTTGACGAAAGGATCCGGGCTTTAGCCCATCTGGAGATTTCCATTGGGGACTATGTCTTAACCGGCGGCGAACTCCCGGCGATGGTGGTGATTGATGCGGTCTGCCGCCTGCTGCCCGGCGTGTTGGGCGAAAGCGCCTCGCCCCTTTCCGATTCCTTCTATGAAGGGCTCTTGGAATATCCCCAGTATACCAGACCCCGGGAATTCCGGGGGATGATGGTGCCGGAAGTGCTGCTTTCGGGGAACCATGAGGAGATTCGAAAGTGGCGGCTGCAAGAAGCGTTGAAAAGGACCTGGCAAAAAAGGCCTGATTTACTGCAAAAGAAGGAGCTTTCCGCGGAAGAACAACGCTTGCTTGAGGAAATCAGGCAGGAGGAGCATGATGGCAAAGATGGCTAGGATTTTTGTCGGGCTGTTGCATTATCCGGTCTACAACAAGAACAAAGAAAGGATTACCACTTCGGTTACCAATCTGGATATCCATGATATCGCCCGCTGTATCATGACTTACGATGTGGAAAAATATTATCTTATTCATCCTTTGCCTACCCAGAAACAACTGGTGGAGGATATTATCGCTTATTGGCAGGAAGGTTACGGGGCAGTTTATAACCCGGACCGGAAGGAAGCGTTGGCCCGGGTCTGTGTTGAAGAATCCCTGGATGCGGTCAAAAGGGCGATTGAAGCTGAAACAGGGGCCAAGCCCCAGGTCATCGTGACGGATGCCAAGACCGCTCCTCGTTCGGTCGGTTATTTGGAAATGAGAAAGATTTTATCCGCTCCTTCGGTGCGGGAGCCGAAGCAAGTGCCGGTGCCGGGGGAGCCGGAAGGCGAGCGCAGCTTTTTGCTGCTTTTTGGCACCGGCTGGGGCATGGCGCAGGAAATCATCGAGGAAGCCGATTATATCCTGGCTCCCGTTTTTGGGGCGGGTTCTTATAATCATTTATCGGTTAGAAGCGCGGCGGCCATCATTTTGGATCGCCTGCTGGGTGAAGAATGGTGGAGGACCAGGGAGCATAAAATTATTTAAAAAAACTTGTTAAGGTTCAAGATGATATGATATAATGATAGAGCTTATGGTTTTCTGGAAAACGGATGGTCCGCTGTCCCGATTTTTTTCAGGCGGGATAAGAACATCTAGGCGGAAGGAGGTAATACCGGTGGATTTAATCAAGTCAGTCGAAGTAGAACAATTACGCGATGATATTCCTGATTTTCGACCTGGCGATACGGTGCGTGTGCATGTGAAGGTGGTAGAAGGCAACAGGGAGAGAATCCAGGTTTTCGAGGGTGCTGTAATCAAAAGAAGGGGAAGTGGTTTAAATGAAACTTTCACGGTACGCCGGATTTCTTACGGTGTTGGTGTTGAGCGCTGTTTCCCTATTCATACACCTCGGGTGCAGAAAATCGAAGTAGTACGCAAAGGAAAAGTACGCAGAGCGAAACTCTACTACTTAAGGAAATTAGCCGGTAAAGCGGCGCGGATTAAAGAAAGGGCATAATTATTTGGGAAAGGGACTGCTTAACGCAGTCTCTTTCGGCATTGAGGGGACAATTTCAGGCCGAAACAGGAGAACATTTCTCTCGATCTTGCGATATAATAAATGAAGACGGACCCAGGGGATGGGTCCAAGAGAAAACGAAGTAAGCAAAAAGGAGCGGGGCAGATGGTGAACTGGTTTCCAGGCCATATGGCCAGGACCAAAAAGCTGATTCAGGAAAACTTAAAACTGGTGGATGTAGTCTTGGAACTGGTGGACGCCCGGTTACCGGAAAGCAGCAGAAATCCCTTGCTCAAGGAGTTGCTGGGGGAAAAACCGTTGGTCCTGGTTTTAAATAAAAGCGATTTGGCTGAAGAAGCCGAGACCGTCCGCTGGTGCGATTATTACCGGCAGCAAGGGCACGCCGTTTTGGCTTTTGATGCGGTGCAGGACCGTGGCCGCCAGGAAAAGAAAACGATCCTGGAGTTGGTGAAAGGTCAAGCCCAGGGGATTTTGGCACGCCGTGCCGCCCGGGGCATCAGGAATCAGGTCATCCGCTTGATGGTGGTGGGCATCCCCAATGTGGGCAAATCCACATTGATTAATAATTTAGCCGGTAAAGGGGCGGCGGAGACCGCCGACCGCCCCGGGGTGACCCGGGGGAAACAATGGGTACGCCTGGAGAAAAATCTGGAGCTCCTGGATATGCCGGGTATTCTCTGGCCGAAAACTGAGGACCCGGTGGCCGGCTATAAGTTAGCCGCGACCGGCGCGATAAAAGAGACGGTTTACGATCCGCTGGAGTTGTCCTTGTGGTTGTTGGGCTGGCTGATGGAACATAAGCCGGGGCGCATTGCCGCCCGGTACACGGTGGAGGAAAAGGGGGAAGCTTTGTCCGTGCTTACGGCCATTTGCCGGCAAAGAGGCTTTTTGGTAAGCGGCGGAGAAGCCAATTGGGAAAAGGGAGCTGAGGTATTGCTTGCGGAATTCCGGGGCGGAAAGTTAGGCCGCATTACCATGGACAGCCTGGAAAAGAAAGCGGAGCCGGAACATTGATGCTCAAAGAGCAAAGCCGGAACGGAGAGGATAAAGGTGCGCACGGAAAAAAGGGAAAAAGAATTGCAAAGGTTTCAAGAATTGCGGCAGAAAGAGTTATTTCTTTATAAACAGGGTTATGCTTTCGTGGGAGGAATCGACGAAGCCGGGAGAGGGCCCCTGGCGGGACCGGTGGTGGCCGCCTGTGTTATCCTCCCGCCGGATTGTTCGCTTCCCGGTTTGGATGATTCCAAAAAGCTGACCCCTTTAAAAAGGGAGCATTTGGAGCAGCAAATCAAGGAAGCAGCGGTGGCCTGGTCGGTAGGGCTGGTCAACCATCGTGAAATTGACGCACTCAATATCTATCAGGCCACGAAAGTGGCGATGACCAAGGCCCTTCGTTTTTTACGGGTCAGACCGGATTATCTTCTGGTGGACGCCATGAAGCTGGAGGTGGACGTGCCGCAGGAGAGCGTTACCCACGGCGATCGTACTTGTGCGGCCATTGCGGCGGCCTCGATTATTGCCAAGACCTACCGGGACCGGATTATGGAACTGTTGGATGAGGTCTATCCCAGCTATGGCTTTAAAGATAACAAAGGCTACGGGACGGCTCGTCATTTGGAGGCCTTGCGCCTATACGGTCCTTCCCCCGTCCACCGGCGGAGTTTCCTTGGCAAAATCCTGGGGGAGACGGAAGGATAAGAATGTAGGGGTAAAGAGATGAGGTGGAGCCGTTGGATCGCGTTATCTTAGGTAAAAAAGCGGAAGACGCGGCAGCCGAATACATAAAAGAGCAGGGCTACCGGCTGAGGGAAAGAAACTTTCGCTGTCCCCTGGGTGAAATTGATATTATCGCTGAAGACCAGGGCGTATTGGTTTTTGTGGAAGTAAGAAGCAGGACGAAGGCCGATTTTGGTTTGCCCGAAGAGACGGTGAACTGGGTGAAGCAACAAAAACTGCGCCGCCTTGCGGCCGCATATTTGCAAAGAACCCGGGAATGGGGAAAGGAATGCCGCTTTGATGTCATCGGCGTCCTGTTCGGGGAGCAGGAGCAGGTTGAGCGGCTGGAGTTAATCAAAAATGCCTTCTAAAAAAGTCTTCTGGAGAGCAAGCGCGGGAACGAAATAATGGAAAACAAAGGGAACGGCATGCGGGCAGGAGATTGAGCAGAAAAGAAGAATTAATAATACGATTATGGAATGGGTATGCGAAAGGAAGTGGGGTGGATTTATGCGTCGGAGTAGAGATGAGGAGGTCATAATTATTCATGAGGAGGATGTTCCGAAAAAGAAGGTTAAGCGGCCGCCTCAAAAAACAAGATCAATCTGGAAAAGTCTTATCTACGGGGTGCTTTTAGCATGTATTTGGGGCTGGCTGGTTTACGCCGGCTATCATTTTACCAAACAGTATTTTGATACGACCATTAACAACCTGCAACAAACCAATGCCCTTAATATGCAAGCCATAAATGAAAGATTAGCCAGTATCAACAGTGAGATTAACGCCATAAAAGAGGCCATCAGCCAGACGGATCAAACCTTGTCCTCATCGGGAAGCATCCAGGCCGAACTGAATAAAAAAATTGAACTGCTTGATAAGCAGTTACAAGACCTGGAGAAAAGCTTAGAAATCTTGAAGGAGGCTCCCTAATGCGCATTGTGAACATACTTGCGGCGTTAATTATTGCACCTCTTTTGGGGATGTGCCTTAATCTGAAAGGTTTTACCGCCTCGGCGGAACGCTTGTTGCTTCCTGTGGAAGACACCTCTTATTCCCTCGATGCTTGTCAACAAACCGTGGATGAGTTGGAAAACAGATTTAATGTTTTTTATCAGGAGGCCCATCAGCAGAAATCGCAGTTTGAAGAGCAGGAACAAGTTTTAGCCAGCCTGGTTCAAACGGCCTCCAAGCATGAAAAGGAATCGGATCAAATTTATGAAGACCGGATCCTCAGGATGCTCGGTGAGCCGGTTAAAATACATAAATCCAAACGGGTGGAAATAAAAGTATTCAAACTGGAGGAACTAGGCTACCGGGGTTTTATTGCCAAGGTAAAACTGTTTGATCCCAAGGCTTTTAAAGTTGTGTTGGCGAAAGATACCATCGGGGCGAAGGAAACCACGCTGGAAGCGGTGCAAAGAAAAAAGGCCATTTTGGGGATCAACGGCGGCGGTTTTTATACGGAAGTGAAGGACGGTGAACCCCAGGGAATCTTTATAGGCAATGTGGTAATTGACGGTAAATTAGTAAGTCCTTTTAACGCGTATCCCGGTAATTTGCATTTTGTCGGGACCAACCGGTCGGGCCGGGTTATCGGCGGTATTTTCAACAAGGAAGAGGAGCTTATGGCCCAGAAGCCCTGGCAAGGGGTTAGTTTTATTCCCATCCTCATCAAAGGCGGGGTCAAACAACCCATTCCCGAGGAATGGGAAAAAACCAATCAACCCCGGACGATTATCGGAGAGTACGCCAACGGCGATTTAATCATGATTGTGGTGGACGGGCGGCAAGCCGATTGGAGCAGCGGGGTTACCCTCGAACGGCTCATCGAAAAACTGGTTGAATTGGGCGTGAAGGAAGGTTACAACCTGGACGGCGGAGGTTCCAGCACCTTTGTGTATAAAGGAGAAGTATTGAATCGTCCTTCCGACGGTAAATTGCGTCCGGTGGTTACAAACATCGTGATTATGCCTTAAGCTGTTTGCCTGCGAGGTTACCGGTCATAGGTCAGAGATAGCTTAAAATGAAGCCTGTTTTACTGTCTGGAAAAAAGTTTTCTTCCCCAGACAGTTTTTTATTGAAAATTGGCAAGATAAGCAGTAGAATAACAGATAAAGGAAGCGAAACCATTTTTATTTAGTTTCATTTTTACTAAGTTTCTGGGGTGAAGATCATTGCTGGCATGTGTTCACGGCTATACGATTGTCGGGATGGATCCCCATCTGATTGAGGTGGAGGTAGATGTTTCCGGGGGTCTGCCCGAATTCACCATTGTAGGACTACCGGATGCCACGGTTAAAGAGAGCAAAGAAAGAGTCAGAACGGCGATTAAAAATGCCGGTTTTGATTTTCCTCCCCGCAAAATCATTGTTAATCTTGCTCCGGCGGATATCAAAAAAGAGGGCCCGGGCTTTGATTTGCCGATTGCCATCGGTATTTTGGCCGCAACTCAACAATTGCGGACTGCCTCTTTGCCCCAGTTTCTTTTCGCTGGGGAGTTGTCCCTGGACGGGTCCATCCGAGGCATCCCCGGTATTCTGCCCATGGCGCTTTATACCGGCAAGCTTCAGAATAAAACCTTGATTGTGCCGGAGGACAACCGGGGAGAGGCTTCCCTGGCTCCGGAAGCGGCCTATTGTTTTCGCAAATTGTCCGAAGTGGTGAAATTTCTCGAAAAGCCGCACTTATATCCCAAAGTGAGTCCCCAAAGCCTGGAGCAATTATTGAAGGAACAAAAAGAAATCGTCCATGACTTTGCCGATGTGCGCGGACAGCAGTTGGCCAAAAGAGCGCTGGAAGTGGCGGCGGCGGGTGGGCACAATGTATTATTGATCGGTGCCCCCGGTTGCGGAAAGAGTATGCTGGCCAAGTGTCTCCCGGGGATTTTACCTCCTTTGACTCCGGAAGAAGCCCTGGAAGTAAGCCAGGTGTATAGTATCGCCGGCTTGTTGAGTAAGGACAGGCCTCTGGTGACCAGCCGTCCTTTCCGGGCACCGCACCACACCGCTTCGGTAGCCAGTATCATTGGGGGAGGAGCCAATCCCACCCCCGGGGAAGTGACTTTGGCCACCCACGGGGTCTTGTTTTTAGATGAGGTGCCGGAATTCCGGCGGGATGTACTGGAATCCCTACGCCAACCCCTGGAAGAACAGCAGGTGACGATATCCCGCATCTCGGCTGTGATTACCTATCCGGCCCAGTTTCAGTTGATCGCTGCCGCCAATCCCTGTTATTGCGGTTATTACGGCGATCAGTCCCGGGAATGCACCTGTACCCCTTATCAAGTGCAAAAATACCGCAACAAATTATCCGGCCCCTTGCTTGACCGCATCGATTTGCACGTGGAAGTGGCCAGATTGGATTATCAGGAAATACAGAGTCATAAAGAAGAGGAAAGCTCAACCCAAGTGCGTGCCAGGGTGAATTCCGCCCGTTTAAGGCAGTTGCAGCGCTTTGCCGGTATGCCGATTACTTGTAATGCGCAGATGAGCCATAAGGAAGTGCGCAAGTATTGTCAATTGTCGGAGGAAGGAAAAAGCTTGTTAAGAAAAGTCTATACCACTTTCGGTTTGAGTGTCCGCGCCCATGAGCGTATTTTAAAGCTAGCCCGTACGATTGCGGATTTGGCTAATAGTGATGAAATAAACATGACGCATCTGGCGGAAGCCCTGCAATACCGTTCCCTCGATCGGAGGAAGGATGTTAGCGCAGAATAGAATCCAGTCTGATAGGAGGGTGTCCAGAGATGGAAGCGTTCCGGCTTCTTTATTTGAAATATTACCCCAAGGTGTACTCTACCTGTTTTTTAATCTTAAAAAATAGCGCTACGGCGGAAGATGCGGCGCAAGAGGCTTTTCTCAAAGCTTATACGAAACTGCCTACTTTAAAGGACCTTGGTAAATTCGGGGCTTGGGTTGCGGCCATTGCCACCAAGCACGCGATTAATATTTATAACCAGAATAAAAAAAGCATCGTGGTAGGCGAAGAAGATTTAATGCAGCATTTTTCGTCATTATGGGAAACCAAAGCCGATGATTACGAGCCCTGTCGTAAGTATATGGAAAAGGAAACCAACCTGGAAATCCGCAAGGCGATTTGCCGTTTGGAACCGGTCCTTAATCAGATGGTGGTTTTGAAGTATTATTGGAATCTGACCGATCAGGAAATTGCCGAAACGCTCCAGGTCCCGCTGGGTACGGTGAAATCTTCCTTATACCGGGCCCGCAGGTTGCTGGAAAAGAAGTTGACGAGTTTTGGAAAGGAATATTTCAAAAGGGGTAAGGAAAGAGAGTTGATCCGACATGAAAAAGCTTGATAAGCTCATTTCCGAAAATCTCCAGGCGCTCATCGAGGCGCCATGCGGGGTCGATCCGGAAGAAAAGTGGCAAAGCTTTAAAGAAAAGTATCAGACAGAGCTGCTTGTAAGGGAGAAAGAGGGAACAGATACGGAACTGGAAAGAGAAAAAATAAGGATTCCCTTCGGCCTAAAATTCGCTTATATTGCGGCTGGTCTGGTCGTGGCTTTTACCTGTTGTATGATGAACCCCCAAGTAGTCAGTGCCTTTAGGGATCAGGTATTTAAATGGGTCGGCCAAAACCAGGAAAACGAGCTGGTTATTTCGCAAATACGCAATCCAGTCACCCCGCCGGGCGATTATGGAGGAATTTCCTTCGCAGAAGCCCAGGCGTTGGTGTTATTTGATTTGCAATACCCCCACTATCTGCCGGAAAGCCTGGCCGCGGTGGAGCCGCAAATTAACGTGAACGTCAATGAAGATGGGTATTCCAGCGTAACCTTCTCTTTTATAAAAGGGGAAGCGTATCTCAAGATTACCCAAAGGCAGGATGTCCTGCAATCAAACAAGAATACTTTTGTGCCCCAGGATACCGAAGTCAGTGAAATTACCATCCATAATAACGTCAAGGCCGTTGTTTTGGAAACTGAAGACTATACGGATTTCCAATGGCAGGAAAAAAACATCGGCTACCGGCTTATGGCCAGGGGCATTGACCGGGAAGAACTCATCAAGGTGATCGAAGAATTAAAAACCGAGGCATGAAAAGAAGAAGGTTCTATCTTTTCATGCCTCGTTACAACTTCTAATTCTTAACAGCATCCTTCGCTAAAATCCGCCCCGTCAAAAGGAATGGTTAATACAGGAAATTGGGGCTGTACGAAATTTTCGTTTCGCCGCCGGCTTTATGGTAGGCGTAAGTGCGCCATACTCCCGGTGAGGCGGGGTAAGAGCGGCTGATGTCCACACCAAGACCTGTTAAGTAGGAAGTCCAGGTTTTCTTGGTGACCCAGGTTCCGTTTTCGTATTTTTGAAGTTTCATTTCAATTGATGAGGCATAAACATCCTTCAGATCATGGAAGGAATAGCAGACAAAGTTGTCTTTATGGAGACCGATTTCTGAGCCCCAACACATAAAGACGGTTGATCTTTCGGGAGTAACGGTTATTTTGTCTACTGCAAAGATGGGGGTCGCCACCAGTAGGGTCAAAACCAGGGTCAGTAAAACCACCTTTTTGAACATAAGTATTTTTCCACTCCTTTCGATATGTTTACTAATATGACAAATAAAAACAAAAAATGGTTCTATAATAATTTGTTTTTAATATAAAAAAAACGAGAACCTTTTTCTTTTTTTTTTGGTCTAATCTTATGTATGAAGAATTTATTTTCTTTTCGACAAAATTTGAGATAAAATAATTGTCATTAATTTATTATAAGGATGGTTTATGATGATCGTATTAAAGAAAAATCCGCCGGTATTAAATCTTCATAAGGAAATTCTTTATGCGTTGTTATTTATAGGGATTTGTAGCCTGATTATTAATTATTTATGGACGCAAAACTTGTTGTTTTATCACACCTTTGCGGAACTGGTCTGTATTTTTACATCTTTAGTTATTTTTATGACGATCTGGTATACTTATGAAATTAATGACCAGTTGAATCACCTGATCGGCTTTGGTTTTTTAGCGGTGGCTATTTTTGATGCGATCCATGCCATTTATTATGCGGAGTATGTGGCGGGCCAGAATCAATTGTCGCTTTGGTATTGGCTGTTCGGCAGGATTATTGAAGGAATTGTTTTAAACCTGATGGTTTGGGAGAAGTATAATCTATCAAAGAAGAGCGCTTTTTTGGTTACGGTCCTCGTTTCATCTTTTTGTTCCTGGTTGATTTACCAGCAGCGGGCCTATTTGCCGCTGTTAAGAGATCCTTCCGGCATTACAGTTATTCGGCTTATCATCGAAGGTCTGGTCATCCTTTTATTCCTCCGCGCCTTATCGAAAATAAAAGGGAAACGAAAGGAAAAAGGGCAAATCGCCTATGATTATATCTTTACTGCTTTAATTATTGCGATCATTGCTGAGCTCATTCTTATGTTCTTTTCCTTTGAGTCGGTGTTTCATGGCGTGGGGCACCTTTTCAAAACAATTTACTATTTCTTTCTTTTTAAAGGGATTTTTGTCTCCGTGGTGCTCTATCCTTATGAGCGTTTAGAAGATAACAACCAATTTTTGATTAACGTGCTCAATGATTTACCAGTTGGTGTAACGATGTATAATGCGCATGATTTAAAACTATGCTTTGCTAACACTAAGGCCCTTAACCTGTTTAATTGCGAACTGAAAAACATCTATGGTTTTATTCCGGATGATATCGCCATTCGGTTTGGCGAAATGAAAAGAATTCCCCACCTTTTGTTGACCGGGTCCAATACCGAAAGAAGCATTCTATTGGAAGTGCAGGATAATACGGGGAAAAAGCTGAAATTGATGACCGATTATTTTAAAATGGAGGACCAATACCTGGTGATGTTTGAAGAAGCTAAGAAGGAGCAGGATTTAACCAATCTGAATTTGCAGTCCAAAGCGATTCTTAGTTCCATCAATAATCCGATTATCATCACCAATCTTGATTACATTATTATCACTTGCAACGCCAAAACCACGGAATTGTTCGATATGGAAGAGTCGGAAATCATCGGGAAAAATGTTTATTCCCTCTTTGAATTAATCAAAGATGAGCGGGAAGTGGAAAAAAGTGAAAGGTTAAAACACGATTATTTTAAATCGGTGCAAAAGGATAACTTTTTACGGATTTCCATTGTGACCCTCAAAGGGTGCCGGAAAGAGCTGCTGGTCCATACCGATCAGATTAAAAATGTGGAGGGGGATATTATCGGCATTATGATCACCGCGGCTGATATCACCATGATCAATCAGGAAAATGAACTGCAACGGCAGAATGAAAAATTAATCATTCTGGGACAAATGGCCGCAGGCGTAGTCCATGAAATAAAAAATCCTTTAACGACCATTAAAGGATTTAGCCAATTGATTAAATATAAAGCGGAAGACGAAAAGATCTTAGAATTCGCCCGCTATATTGATGAGGAAACGGACAATATCAATAAGTTTGTTACTGATTTTCTGTTGTTTGCCAAGCCCGCACCTTTTCAATTAAGAGAGATCACGATTAATGAGCTCATTGAATCGATCAAAACCATGATTGAGACCAATGCTTTCATCAGAAAGATCAATGTAAGTTTTCAAATTAATGATGGTGAAAAAGTGATTAAGGCCGACCTGAACAAAATCCGGCAAGTCATTTTAAATATTACGAAAAACGCCATGGAAGTATTGATCGAACAGGCGCATCCCGAAATAAGGATACGTACGGAGTATCGCCCTAAGAGTTGTGAAATGATGATTCGGATTCATAATAACGGAAAACCGATGACCGAAGAAGAAAAACTGATGGCGGACACGCCCTTTTTCACTACCAAAGCCAAAGGAACAGGTTTAGGCTTAAGTGTTTGTTACCAAATCATTCGCGAACATTACGGGAGAATCGAAATCGAAAGCGGAGACGGAAAAGGAACCGAATTCATTATTGTTCTCCCTTGTCCCCAGGAAGAGATAAAAGAAAATAAGCAGGGAAAAACCGTTCACGTTCATATATAATCAATATATAAAAAAGATAAGAAAAAGCTTTCAGACGGAGGGAAAAGATGAGCGTGGCAGAAAAGGTCAAAATTATGGTGGAACGTTGTCATCCGGAGGCCAGAATACCGGATTATGCCCATCCCGGCGATGCAGGGATGGATTTGTACGCCGTGGAAGAGGAAATTATCGGACCGGGGAAGACCGTTTTGGTGAGAACCGGGCTGAAAGTAGCTCTTCCGGTAGGCTATGAACTGCAGGTGCGCCCGCGGAGCGGCCTGTCCTTAAAATCACCGCTTCGCATTGCCAATAGCCCCGGCACCATTGACGCGGGATATCGGGACGAGGTTTGTGTCATTGTGCACAACAGCTCAAGCGAGGAAGAGTACCGGATCAAAAAAGGCGACCGGATCGCCCAGATCGTCTTGCAAAAGGTACCCACCATCGAATGGGTACCGGTGGAAAACGTGGCCGAGATAGGACAAAACCGGGGCGGCGGCTTCGGCTCCAGCGGACGCTAGCTTGCTAAGTCCGCTGTTCTCTCTTGCACGTGCTAACCGCTCCAAGGAACGCGGCCAACATTATTGGATTAACAGCTCGCTTAACAGGAATTAAAAATAACCACGTCGGAAGATGGATTTCCTGACGTGGTTATTTTTACATTGTGCCTCTCAGAAAAATTATGTTGTCTCAAGTAAATCCAGGCAGCTGGCAAAATCATCGATAGCCGCCAGAACCGGGCCGGAGCTGGTCATATCCACGCCGGCCTTTTTTAGTAAGTTGATCGGGTAATCGGAGCCGCCGGTGGTGAGAAAATGCAGGTAAGCCTCCAGGGCGCCTTCTTTTTGCTGCTCGATTTGTTGGGCCAGGCAAATGGCGGCGGAAATTCCTGTGGCGTACTGGTACACATAGAACGGCCGGTAGAAATGGGGGATGCGGGCCCATTCGTAGGTTAATTCCCGGTCAATGGTGAAGTCGGGGCCGTGGTAATACTCATATAGCCCGTGGTATTTCTGACAAAGCAGTTCCGGGGTGAGGGGGGTCTCTTCAGCCACCAGTTGGTGCATCTGCATTTCAAAGTCCGCAAAAAAGGCTTGCCGGTATAAGGTGGAGCGGATGCTGTCCAGGTGCATGCTGAGCAGGTAGTTTCTTTCCTCTGGATCGGTGGCCCGGTTCAGCAGGTAGCGGTAGAGGAAATACTCGTTGACGGTGGATGCCACTTCCGCGGTAAAAATCACGTAATCCGCATTGACATAAGGCTGATGCAGATTGCTGTAGTAGCTGTGCATCACATGGCCCAGTTCGTGGGCCATCGTAAACAGGTCATCCAGGGTGCCCGTGAAATTCAACAGGGAATAGGGGTGAACGCCGTAAACGCCGTTGGCGTAAGCACCGGAGACTTTGCCTTTTTTGGGGTACACGTCAATCCAGCGTTCGGTAAAGGCCTGCTTTAAAACCTTGGTGTATTCTTCTCCCAAAATGCTCAAGGCAGCCAGGACAGTTTCCCGGGCTTCTTCAAAACTATATGTTTTGTCCACGTTTTTCGTGAAGGGAACAAAAAGGTCATAGAAATGCAGATCGGGATAGCCCAGCTTCCTTTTTCTAAGGTCCAGATAGCGCTGCAGCTGGTGGACATTGCTGCGGACGGTTTCAATTAAGGAGTCGTACACATGGATAGGGATATGGTTTTGCTGCAGGGCCATTTCCCGGGAAGAGGCATATTTTCTGGTTTTGGCTAAAAAGGCATGGTAGCGGATATTTCCGTAAATGATGGAAGTGATGGAGTTAATGGAGCTTCCGTATGTATTTAAAAGCGCTTGGAAGAATCTTGCCCGGAAAGCCCGGTCCCGGGAATTGAGCGCCTTACGGTAATGGGCTTCGTTGGCGGTGATTTTTTGCCCGGTGTCGTCTTCGATTTCCGGGTATTTTAAGTCATTAACCGTCAGGTCGTCGTAGATTTTTTCAAAAGTGCCCCCCAAAGCCCCCATCTGGGAAAGGATTTCTTCCTCCGCCGGGGTGAGGATATGGGCTTTCATTTGAAAGAGTTTTTCAAACATAAAACGGTAGGTTTCCAGTTCCGGGAGTTCTTCGATGTATTGGTGGAAAGTTTCCGGCTGCATTTGGAGCAGTTCCGGTTCATAAAAGGCCAGGGCGCTGCTGATCTTGGTGTAGAGGATGTCCAGTTTTTCGTAATTCTTTTTCGCGGCGGCATTACTCATGTCGGCGTCGAATTTCATCTTGGCGTAAGAGGCCGCCCGTTCCAATTTAATCCCCAATTGGTCCATCAAGGTTAAGGTCTCCAGCAAATTGCGGGCGCTGGTGGTAATAGTGCCTTTTTTGGCCACGATTTGCTTTAGTAAAGCCTCGATTTCGTGCCGGTCTTTTTCCCATTCCTCGGTGGAGGGGTATAAATGGGAAAGATCCCAAGTGTATTGTTCCGTTGGATTCAAAGCGATTCACTCCTTTGGGTTAGATTAACAATTATTATTATATGGCAAATCGTCGGCTTTAACCACTATTTGACAATCAAGATGCATAGATTTCCGGCCGGCTGGGAAATCTACGGAGTATAAGGAAATGCTGAAAACAATCTGATAAAATGCGGATTGAACAAAGGAGGGTTCCGATGACCAGATTACCTTTAGGAACGATCGTTTTAGTCGTCGTGTCGCTTTTGGTTTATTTCGGCCTGGCCCATCGTTTGTTAGACCGGATGCGACTTACGGACAAACAGGCCCTCATTGTCCTGGGCGCCTTGATTGTGGGTAGCTTTATCGATATTCCCCTTTCCCGGGGAAATATCAATGTAACTTTAAATGTGGGCGGGGCGCTGGTGCCCTTGGGGCTAGCCGTTTATCTTCTGACCAGGGCGGGGACCACGAAAGAATGGGGCCGGTCGCTCCTGGCCACAGCAGTCACGGCGGGACTGATTTATTTTCTCGGCAGTATCCTGATGACCAACGAGCCCTATGACCGGCGCACCATTTTGGACCCCTTATACGTTTATCCATTGGTGGCCGGGGTTACCGCCTATGTGCTGGGCCGTTCGCGCCGGGCCGCCTTTGTGGCGGCGACCCTGGGCGTCTTAAGCCTGGATGTCATCCATTATTTCTGGCTCCTTTCCAAAGGAGTGCCGGGGACGGTGCATTTTGGCGGGGCCGGCGCCTTTGACTCCATCGTTTTTGCCGGCCTGGTGGCGATTCTATTAGCGGAGATCTTCGGCGAAAGCCGGGAGCGGTTGCAGGGCGGACCAATCAGCGAAGGGCACGCGCCCAGCTTGCTCAAACATTTGCGGGTGGATAAGGAAAGTGAGAATGAGATGGTAAAGGAAGATGGGGATGAACATGAAGAAAAACATCATTAATCTGTTGGTTTTAGCCTTAAGTTTATTTTGTTTGCTGGTGGGCGGAGGGCTCTTTCTGTTGGAAACAAACCCTAAGGTTTACAATGCCCTGGCCCAAACCGGTTTAAACATGACTTTTCTTGACAACCTCGGCCGCTGGGAGGACGAATTGGAAGTAGGCAGCTATTATTCCTTAGTGGACGAAAGCGGCAAGGAATTAGACCAGGTGGGGCGGCAGGTCTATATCGGCGATGAGTTTATTCTCGAGAACAACCGGCGCTACAAAGTAACCAAAATCGACGAAGAACGGCAACAAGCTATTACGCAGTTAGTCGGGGTGGAGGAAATCAGCTACCGGGAAGAATGGGACGCCGAGCCTGCGACCAGGATGGACGGCAAATACAAAGGGGTCGCTGTTTACATGACCCATACCGACGAGTCCTATGTGCCCACGGACGGAACCCACAGTAAGCCGGGAAGCGGGGGAATCCTCCAGGTGGGTAATACCCTGGCCAACAGCTTAAAGGAAAAGGGGGTTGAGTCCAACATCAGTTTTAACAAACACGACCCCCATGACGCCAATGCTTATCATCGTTCCCGGAAAACGGCGGTCCAGTTGTTAAAGGACAACCCTGTGGCTTTAATTGACGTGCACCGGGACGGCATTCCGGACCCCAATTTTTATAAAACGGAAATCAACGGGCAGACCGGTACTAAAATCCGCTTGGTGGTCGGCCGGCAAAACGCCAATATGTCTGCCAATTTAGATTTTGCCAAAAGGATTAAGGCCTATTTTGACAAACATTATCCCGGCTTTATCAAGGGAATTTACATCGGTAAGGGCAATTATAATCAGGATTTGGGGCCGCAAACGATGCTGATTGAAGTGGGCACCCACACCAATTCCCGTACCGCCGCCGAACGAGGGGTATCGGTTTTTGCCGAGGGGATTCCGAAGGTGGTCGGGGCGGCGACGGGAGCGCCGGTAGGTCCAACCGGTGCTGCGCGGCCGGGAGTAGGGAGAGCGTTACTGACGATTCTGGCCATAGCGGTGGTTGGGGGTGGAGCTTTCCTGCTTTTAAGCACGGGCAGCTTGAAGGGCTCCTGGGCGAAAATCAGCGGTTTAGGCAAAGAGTTCTCCAATTACTTTGGACCAAGTCGAACCAAGTTGGCAAATCCTCCTGAAAGCAGCCCCGAAGGGCAGGCTGATCCGCAAGATGAAGAAAAATGAAGATCATCTATAACTGTTACGGCGGTGCCCATTCCTCGGTTACGGCGGCGGCGCTGCATCTGGGTTTGCTGCCCGAAGCAAGGCCGGCTACCGCAAAAGAGCTGCTCAGCCTCCCCTATTACGACGCCCAAGTGGGCAAGGACCACGGGCGGATCCGCTTTATGGGTTTTGACGAGTGGGGAAACGAGGTTTACGTTGTAGGCAAAAAGAATCTGGGCTTTTTTTACGAAACCATAATGCGGAGCATGATTGCCTTATGCGGCGATGCCCAGGGAAAATACCTTTTTGTCAATACGATGCCCTATGTTAACTTGTGGATGGTTATTGGAGGTTTTCTTTCCCGGCGCCTGGGGCTGATCGTTCCCGGCCGGCGGATTGTGATTTACGGTACGCAAAAGTCCTATTTTAAATTCTTGCATCTGGTCAAACTTATCAAGGGGAAAGACCTTCCCGGCCGCTCATTTTAAGTGGCAAAATGAAGAAACAAGCAGCCCATTTATTTGCTAATATTGACGTAGGGGACAGAATAAAGGATAATGAAGAATGACATGAATTCGGGCAGTGGTGGTGAGCGTGGTGCCGGGAGCGGTGATTGCTTTGGTAGAGACAGGGTCCTTGGCGGAACAACTGGGGCTCGTCGCCGGGGATCGTATTTTAACAATAAATCAGCAAAGCATTGAAGATTTAATCCAGTTTCAAATTGCCTGGGCTGATGAACTGGTCCAACTGGAGGTTTTAAAAAAGAACGGTGACCTGGTGTTTTACGAGCTTGAGAAGGAGTATGACGAGCCGTTGGGGGCGCATTTTGAAGAGGCGGTTTTCAATGGCATTAAGACTTGCCGCAACAAGTGCGCTTTTTGCTTTGTGGATCAGATGCCTCCTAAGATGAGGAAAAGCCTGTATCTGAAGGATGATGATTACCGGCTGTCTTTTTTGCAGGGCAGCTATATTACCCTGACCAACCTGGAGCGGGAAGATATCGAACGGATTAAACGGGAGCGTCTTTCTCCTTTATACGTCTCGGTCCATACTACTAATCCCGAATTACGCATCAAATTAATGCAAAACCCCCGGGCGGGTCAGGTGCTGGATGTGCTCAGAGAGCTTGCGGCCGCCGGGATTGAGTTGCATACCCAGTTGGTAGTTTGTCCGGAAATCAATGACGGTGCGGTGCTGAAGCAAACTTATCAGGATTTAAGCAAAATCCCGGGGGTACTTAGCTTGGCCGTAGTTCCGGTGGGGTTGACCGCTTTTCGCCAGAATCTTTCGCCTTTGCGCCTTTTCCGGCCGGACGAGGCGCGCCGCCTGGTGCAATGGGTGGAAGAACAGCAAGCAAAAGAACTTGAGCAAAGGGGCAGCCGTTTTCTTTGGCCTTCCGACGAGTTTTATCTATTAGCCGCTTTGCCCTTTCCTTCGTATGAAGCCTATGAAGATTTTGCCCAGTTGGAAAACGGGGTGGGGATGGTCCGGCTTTTGTGGGATGAGTTTGGTACCTTGTCTTTACCGGATAAGCTGGCCCATTCCCGGGAAATTGTGATTGCCACGGGAGTTGCGGGTTTAGCGGTAATGGAGCCTATTGTGGAACGGCTTAACGGAATATCCGGCTTAAAGGTCAGCTTGCAGGGGATTCGGAACAGCTTTTTTGGCCCGTCCGTCACGGTTGCGGGCTTGTTAACGGGCAGCTGTTTTTTGGAAGGCTTAAAGGGCTTGCCGCCGGGCAGCGCCGTTTTGATTCCTGATTCGACGGTACAATCAGGAAACGGCAGGTTTTTGGATGATTTGACCCCTGCGGAAGTAGGCAAACAGTTAGGAATCCGGCTCCTTACCGTGCCCGTCAGCGCGGAAGGGATATGGAGCAGGATTAGTGGTATAATTAGGAATAGCGAAGGCACAGAGAAGTGACTGCAAGGACAGCAAAGGGGGGCTGAGAGTTGGCGAAGCCGATTGTGGCCATAGTAGGCCGGCCCAATGTGGGTAAATCTACCTTGTTTAACCGGCTTACGGGCGGGCGGGTGGCCATTGTGGAAGATACGCCCGGGGTCACCCGGGACAGGCTTTATCGCGATGCCGAATGGCTGGGACAAAGCTTTACGGTGGTTGATACCGGCGGGATAGAATTTTCCGGCGGCGAAGATTCGATTACCAATCAGATCCGCAAACAGGCGGAAATTGCCGTGGCCGAAGCTGATGTCATCCTTCTTCTGGTGGATAGCCGGGCTGGGCTGTTACCACAAGATGAAGAGATTGCCGCGCAGCTCAGAAAGACTTCCAAACCGGTCATCCTGGTTGTGAATAAAGTAGAGCAATTTAAGGATAATTCGGACCTTTATGATTTTTACCGTTTGGGTTTTGAGGATCTGGTTTGTATTTCCGCCGAACACGGGTTGAATACCGGTGATTTGCTTGATCTTGTGGTGAGCAAATTTCCCGTGTCTCCGGAAGATGAAACGGAGCCGGATGTGATTAAAATTGCGGTGGTGGGCCGGCCCAATGTGGGAAAGTCCTCCCTGGTCAATGCCATCCTGGGACAGGAACGGGTGATTGTGAGCAATATTGCCGGTACTACCCGCGATGCCATTGATGTGCCCTTTGCAAGAAAAAACCAGCGCTATTTGCTGATTGATACGGCCGGGATGCGCCGGAAAGGAAATATTGCGGAAAACACGGAACGGTACAGCGTCATCCGCGCTTTACGAGCCGTTGACCGCAGCGATGTGGTCTTAATCGTGCTGGATGCGACGGAGGGAGTCACCGAGCAGGACAAACGGATCGCCGGTTATGTGCACGAGGCCGGAAAGGGCGCGGTGCTGGCGGTCAACAAATGGGACCTCATCGAAAAAGATGAAAAGACGATGCATCGATTTGACGCGGAGATTCGCCGGCAGTTGGCCTTTATGCCCTATGCGCCCACCCTTTATGTTTCGGCTTTGACGAAGCAAAGGATCGTGAAAATTACCGACTTGGTAGATTTCGTCGCGGAACAACAAGTGCAGCGCATTAGCACCAGTGTCCTAAACGAAGTGATCAGTGAAGCGGTGCAAATGGCCCCGCCGCCTTCGGAGAAAGGAAAAAGGCTCAAGATTTTGTATGTGACTCAGACCGGGATTAAGCCGCCCCACTTTGTTTTCTTTGTCAATGAGCCAGAGTTGATGCATTTTTCCTATTTAAGGTACCTGGAAAATAAATTGCGGGAAAACTTCGGCTTTGAAGGCACTCCTTTAAAAATTACCGTGCGCAGAAGAGAGGAAAAAACTTAAAAGTAGCGAACATAGTTTTAAATATAGTGGTAGGCCATTAAGCAAATGTTATAACAAAGGGCAGGAACGGTTGGCCGAAGAAACTGGACATGGTAAAAGGAGCTGGTTAGATGGACTTAGCAATCGTAGTTCTGCTATGTTATTTATTGGGCTCGATTTCTTTCGGTATTATCATCGCGAAACTGGTTAAAGGCATCGATATCAGGGAATACGGCAGTGGAAACGCGGGCTTTACCAATGTGTTGCGGGTAGTAGGGAAATGCCCTTCGGTACTCGTTTTAATCGGTGATACCCTAAAAGGCGTCTTGGCGGTCTTGATCGGTTATCATTTCGGTGATACCAATTATGCGGTAATTGCTGGGCTGATGGCCATGCTTGGGCATGCTTATCCTCTTTTCTTTCGTTTCCGGGGCGGTAAAGCGGTAGCCACCGGATTAGGTGTTATCCTTACCTTGGCACCCGATGTGACGCTGTTCGCCCTGGCCGTATTTTTCCTGACGGTGGGGATTAGCCGTTACGTGTCCTTAGGCTCGATTCTGGCGTCCATCAGCGTGCCGCTGATGATGCTGGTCTTGCATAAACCGTTGCCCATTTTCCTGTTTGGGCTCATCGGAGCGGCGGTGGTGCTTTACCGCCACAAGACCAATATTGTCCGGCTTTATCAGGGGACCGAAAGCAAAATCGGGCAGAAGCCCGACGACGGAGGGGTGAAATAACAGGCGGAGCCCGGCCGGGAAAGTGCCGGCCGGACCCGGCGCAGTATCTGAAACGAGGGGGAGTTCGATGAAAAAGGTCGCATTGTTGGGAGCAGGGAGTTGGGGGACCGCGCTGGCTTTTTTGCTGGCGAAGAAAGGGTTCCCGGTGCACCTGTGGGGACGCAGCAGCGAAAAAATGGCTTTGATGAATAAGAGCAGGGAAAACCGGCCGTACCTGCCGGGCGTGCTTCTTCCTCAGGAGGTTGTGGCGACGGCCGATCTGGAAGAAGCTTTAACCGGTAAAAAATATGTGGTTCTGGCCGTACCTTCCGACCAAATCCGGGCCCTGTGCCGTCAAATCAAAGAACTCGTCCGGGAAGACATGATTCTGGTTAATGTGGCCAAGGGCATTGAACAAGGCACTCTTCTGCGGATGAGTGAAGTGATCGCCGAGGAACTGGAGGAAAAAGGGCCGGCAATTAGCGTCCTTTCCGGACCCAGCCATGCGGAAGAAGTGGGCCGGGAAATCCCCACGGCGGTGGTGGTCGGCGCCAAAACTAGGCAAGTGGCCGAAGAAATCCAGGATCTTTTCATGACGCCGAAGTTTCGCGTCTACACAAACCCGGATTTAATCGGCATCGAGTTCGGCGGGGCCTTAAAGAACGTGATTGCCTTGAGCACGGGCATCGCCGACGGCCTTGGTTATGGCGACAATACGAAAGCTGCCCTGATTACCCGCGGGGTGCGGGAAATCGCCCGGGTAGGGGTGGCGGCCGGCGCCAATCCCCTTACTTTTGCCGGTTTAACCGGCATCGGGGATTTGATTGTGACCTGTACCAGCATGCACAGCCGCAACCGGCGGGCCGGGATTATGCTGGGCAAAGGCGAACACTTGCCGGAGGTGCTCAAAAAAGTGGGCATGGTGGTGGAAGGGGTTACGGCCACTAAGACGGGCTGCGCCCTGAGCGACAAGTACCAGGTGTCCATGCCCATTTGCCGCGAAACCTACGAGGTATTGTTTAACAACAAGGACCCGCGGGAGGCGGTGGTTGATTTAATGATGCGCCAAAAGACCCATGAAGTGGAGGAAGTAGTGAAGCAAGCCGACTGGTAAGGCAAAGGACCGGTGGTACCCGGCCAAGAGTTCTGAAAAAGAGATAGTGCAGAAATGGATAGAACATGCGCAGCGAAGGTGCTGCGCAATATTTTTTCCAGCCTAATTTATGGATGATTGATGTGAACATAAATTAGGCATTTTTTTTGAACTTAGTAATAAATAATTAAAGAGGACAGTATATATGTACTGTTCATTAATTGGAAATTTGTACAGACTCTAAAGAGTTTTTCTTTAAGTCCCATCAATGTTGGTTAAGGGGGGATGACGGGATCGGAAAGTTTAAGCCTGCACCTTTTTAAATAGGAAGAATTTTAAGGAGGGGATAGTGTGGAAAATATTTTTCGTGACATTGCGGAAAGAACAGGGGGTGATGTATATCTAGGGGTAGTAGGACCTGTTCGGGTAGGCAAATCAACATTTATCAAAAGGTTTATGGATTTATTGGTCATTCCCAATATTGTGAACAGTTATGACCGGGAAAGGGCGATTGACGAATTGCCGCAAAGCGGAGCCGGCAAAACCATTATGACCACCGAGCCCAAATTTGTCCCCAACGAGGCGGTGGAAATCCAGATCAAAGAAGGACTGAAGGTGGCGGTAAGACTTGCGGATTGTGTCGGTTATACCATCCCCGGCGCAAAAGGATATGAAGACGAAAACGGGCCCCGGATGGTAAACACCCCCTGGTCGGAAGAAGCCATGCCTTTTCAGGAAGCGGCCGAGATGGGGACACGGAAGGTCATTACCGACCATTCGACCATTGGCATTGTGCTGACCACCGACGGCAGCATCACCGAGTTACCCCGGGAAAACTATGTGGAGGCGGAAGAGAGAATCGTCGAAGAGTTAAAAGCGCTGGGGAAACCCTTTGTGGTCATCCTCAATTCGGTGCAACCTCACGATGTTAACACGATTGAACTGGCGCAGGAGTTGGAAAACAACTACGAGGTTCCGGTGATTCCGGTGGATGTGGCCCAAATGTCCCAGGGGACGATTATGCAAATTCTGGAGGAAGCGTTGTTTGAGTTCCCGGTGAACGAAGTCAACATCAGTCTGCCCAAGTGGATCGAGGAACTCGCATCGGAGCATTGGTTAAGATCGAAATTCGAGAGTTCCGTGCAGGAGATTATCAGTCAGGTACGGAGGCTGCGGGATATTGATCAAGCGCTGGAAACCCTGTCCCATTTGGATTTTATCGGAGAAGTCGTGCTGGAGAGCATGGATATGGGAACGGGAACCGCATCCATTGAGATGACCGCACGGGATGGTTTGTTCTACGAAGTATTAAATGAAGCCACCGGGCTCGAAATCACCGGCGAACACGATATTTACCGGCTGATGAAAGAACTGACTTTTGCCAAAGTGGAATATGACAAAGTAGCCGCAGCCCTGGAACGGGTACGCGAGTGTGGCTATGGGGTCGTCAACCCCATTATGTCGGAAATGATCCTGGAAGAACCGGAATTAATCAAGCAAGGGGGCTTATTTGGGGTAAAACTAAAGGCCAGCGCCCCATCCTTACATATTATCCGGACGGACATTACCACAGAAATCACGCCGCTCATGGGCACGGAAAGACAATGCGCTGATTTGGCTCAATACATCATGGATAAATTCCAGGAGAACCCGTCCCAGATCTGGAATTACGATATTTTCGGCAAATCCCTGCAGGAACTGGTCACCGACAATATCCAAAACAAACTGCAGACCATTCCGCAGAATGTCCAGGATAAACTGAAGGAAACCTTGAGGCGCATCGTGAATGATGGCAGCGGTGGGATCATCTGCATCATCATTTAAAAATCGGTCGCATTGACCGATTTTTTTTATGGGCGCGCTTTATCACAGAAGGAACGAAATTTATTGCTGATTCAAATTTTAAATGATATAATGTCTACCGTACGTAGAAAGAAATCTACCCAGGAAGGACACCCAGGAGGTTTTGCCGATGCTGAAAGAGAAACACAAGCATTTTTACTTAGTAAGCAAAGAGATTATTCCTGAAGCGATCCTCAAAACGGCAATGGCGAAAGAAATTCTCCAGCGCGGCGAGGCTTTCACGGTCAATGAGGCCGTGGAAAAGATAGGCTTGAGCAGGAGCGCCTTTTACAAATACCGGGACGGGGTGTTCCCGTTCTATGAAACCGGTAAAGAAAAAATCATCACCCTCTCTTTAATCCTGGAGCATAAACCGGGCGTGCTTTCCGATGTGCTTAACACGGTAGCGGCCATGAAAGGGAATGTCTTAACGATTAATCAGGGCTTGCCTCTGCAAAACCTGGCCAATACTACTTTAAGCATTGAGACAAGAGAGTTGGAAGATGAACCGGCGGCACTGATTAGCAAACTGCGCTCCCTGCGCGGGGTGAAAAAGGTAGAAATAGTGGGACAAAGTAAGGAGGCGGAATAATTCATGGAAAAAATCGATGTTGCCATCCTTGGATTAGGTACGGTAGGACAAGGTGTGGTAAAGATTTTACAGAAAAACGAGGCCTTATGGCCCAAGAAATGCCAGGCGGCAATTAATATTAAAAAGGTTTTTGTGCGCAACCTGCAGAAAAAGCGAGAGGTTGATTTACCGGCGGGGGTGCTTACTGATAAGTGGCAGGAGATCATTGACGACCCTGCAATCAAAGTGGTAATTGAACTGATGGGGGGCATCGAGCCGGCCCGGACCTATATTCTGCAAGCTTTAGAAAAAGGCAAAAACGTGGTTACGGCCAATAAAGATTTGCTAGCCGAGCACGGCGATGAATTATTTATGGCCTGTGAAAACAACGCCGTCGATTTATACTTCGAGGCCAGCGTGGGGGGCGGGATCCCGATTATCAATCCTTTAAAGCAGAGTTTGCTGGCCAATAACATCGAGAAGGTCATGGGCATTATCAACGGAACGACCAACTACATTTTAACGAGGATGGCGCAGGCCGGGCTGAGCTTTGAAACAGCCTTGAAGGAGGCGCAGGAATTAGGTTATGCGGAAGCCGATCCGACGTCGGACGTGGAAGGCTTGGACGCGGCCCGCAAGATTGCCATTTTATCCTCCATTGCTTTTCACACCCGGGTTAAATTAGCAGATGTCTTTGTGGAGGGGATTACCGGGATTACGCCGGATGATATCACTTATGCCCGTGAAATGGGCTATACCATCAAACTGCTGGGGATCGGCTCATCGGACGGACAGGATGTGGAAGTGCGGGTTCATCCGGCGCTGGTACCCGTGCAGCATCCTTTAGCCAGTGTCAACGATGCGTTTAATGCGATTTTTGTGAAAGGCGATGCGGTCGGCGACACGATGTTTTTCGGCCTGGGTGCGGGACAACTTCCCACCGCCAGTTCCGTTGTCGGCGATTTGCTTGAGGTGATTAATAATATCCGGACGAAAAGCACCGGCCGCCGGGCTTGCACCTGTTACGAAGGAAGAACGATCACGCCCATGGGTGAAGTGATGACCAATTACTTCTTGCGTCTTCGCGTCATCGATCGTCCCGGCGTTTTGGCCAGCATTGCCGGGGTCTTCGGGAATCACGGGGTCAGCCTGGCTTCCGTAGTGCAGAAGGGCAGTTTCCAGGATGAGGCTGAGTTGGCGGTGATTACCCACCGGGTGAAAGAAAAAGATATCCAGGATGCCTTGAAAGTAATCAAAGAAATGTCGATTACGAAAGCAATCGTCAGTCAAATCAGAGTGGAAGGTCTGGAGTGATAAACGTGGCCGTGTTAAAAGTCAGCGTTCCGGCAACTTCCGCCAACCTGGGGGCAGGGTTTGACTGTGCCGGGATCGCTTTGAATTTAGCCAATGATTTGTATTTTAGCATCGGCAAGGCTGATGCATCCGGTTTTCCGGCGGATGCTACGCCCTTGTCGGGATATAGTTTGGCCCATCGGGGTTTCAAGCTGGTGATGGAAAAGACCGGCCGGAAAATGCCCCCGGATTTACGCATCGCCATTTTAGCGAAAGTGCCCCGTTCCCGGGGCTTAGGAAGCAGCGCCACGCTCACCGTAGCCGGAATTGTGGCGGCCAATGCGCTTATAGAGGCGGATTTATCGGAAGAAGAAATCGTAACCCTGGCCTCCCAACTGGAAGGGCATCCGGACAACGCCGCACCTGCTTATCTGGGCGGTTTGGTGGTTTCGATTGCATCCGCAGAGGGCATCAAATACCGGCAGGTAAAACCCCAACCGGATTTACGAGCGATTGTGGCGGTACCAGATTTTGAACTGGCCACTTCCGCCGCCCGTAAGGTATTGCCATCGAAGGTTTCCCGGCAGGATGCGGTTTTTAACACGGGCCGCTTTGGTTTGTTTATGACCGCGATTTTAACCGGCGATTACCGCCTGCTTGGGGAGGCGATGGAGGACCGCCTGCACCAGCCCTACCGGATGCCGCTGGTGCCCGGCTTACAGGAGGTAATGGGTGCGGCCAGGGCGCAAGGCGCCTTAGGCAGTTGCCTGAGCGGAGCGGGACCTTCGGTTTTGGCCTTTTGCCACCGCAACCAGGAAGCCATTGGCCGGGCCATGCAGGAAGCGTGGCGGAAAGCTGGAATCAAGGCGGAGATATATTCCCTGGGCATATCCTTACAGGGGACCACTTATAGCTTTCTATAGCCAGGCGGAAAAAGGACAATCCTTTACAGAACAGCAACAGGGGCGATGAATACGCGCAAGATGCATGATAAAGGGGCAATTCGCTAATAAGCATACTGCTGGATAGAGATAGGAAAGGGATGACACTTGACATTACGGCTTGTTCGATTATATAATATGAATTGTGGCTTCGGGGCGTAGCTCAGTTTGGCTAGAGCGCCATCTTGGGGTGGTGGAGGCCGCTGGTTCAAGTCCAGTCGCTCCGACCATTTTTTTTATTAAGACAATTTAGTGAGTACGGCACGTAGCAAAAAGATCGCTCTTGGGGAGCGGTCTTTTTTCACACATTTGTATTTAGGGGTATAAACAAGGGGACATGCCTTGATCATTCAAGACGGCCCCTTTTTTATGTTTGACCGAAAAACTTAGGTTTTATGCTTTAATGAAAATATGTTAAAATATCGATGTTATCGCTATAATAACTGAGATAGTGACGAACGGATTGAGGTGTACTGAGCAATGGAATTCGTAAATAACATTAAAAATACGGCGCTGATTTTTGAAGGGGGCGGCATGAGAGCCAGTTATACCGCTGGTATTTTGAATGTACTCCTGGAAAACGAGCTGTATTTTGATTATGTGGCGGGGATATCGGCGGGAGCCACACACACGGTTAATTATCTGGCTCGCGCCCCGGAAAGAGCGCGGCGTTCTTTTGTCGATTTGGTTTTAGATCCGCGTTTTGGCGGGTGGGGTTCCTTTCTGAAAGGCGAAGGTTATTTTCGTGCGCATTATATTTACGAACAAACCTCTGCTCCGGATGAAGCATTACCGCTGGAGTTAGAGCGATTTTTAGCTAATCCCGCCCGATTTCGAATTGGTGCTTTCGAACGGGAAAGCGGGAAGATGGTCTATTTTTCGAAGGAAGATATTCATGAAATGATGGACTTGATGAAAATTGTACGTGCTTCCTCGTCCATGCCTATTTTTATGCCTCCTACATATTATAAGGGGCACTATTATGTTGATGGTGGTTTGGGAGGAGGAATCGCTCTTGATATTGCCAAAAAGGACGGCTTCGAGCGTTTCTTTGTGGTGCTCACCCGCCCGAAAGGCTACCGAAAAGACCCACTAAAATTCCCGGCTATGATCAGGGCATATTACCGGAAATATCCTCTTGTAGCGGAAGCCATGCGTAAGCGTCATCTGATTTACAATCAAACGCTGGAAGAACTTGAAGAATTGGAAAGGGAAGGGAAAGCGTTTTTGGTTTATCCCGAGGTAATGGCGGTGTCTAACCGGGAAACAAATCATCAAAAGCTTGCCGCATGCTATGAGATGGGCTATGCGCAAGGCAGGCGGGATTTACCAAGGTGGAAGGAATTCTTGGGAATGGCCTGATGAGCAACCTCTGCTAATGATACCCGAATAAATAAAATGCTATTTACAGTGAGTTACATCCCCTGCTGGTGCATGTATTAAACTGCCGAGAATTGCTCGGCAGTTCAACTTGCACCCCATATATCTGCCATAGTTCCCGAAAATGCAGGCTTGTTTTCGCCTGGGATGGCGGGTATAATTATATTAATTGAGTTGAGCGTTGCCCTATTTCATATATCGGGGGTGGGCCAGTTGTTTTCAATAGGAGTACCCGAGTTACTTTTAATCCTGGTGCTGGTTTTGATTCTTTTTGGTCCGGGCAAGCTGCCGGAAATTGGAAGGTCCCTCGGAAAAGCTTTGACCGAGTTTAAAAAAGCCAAAAAGGATATTGAAGATGAGCTCAAAGATGAAGATGGAAAGTAGTTGCCAAGACCCCAAAAGAAGCCTGGTGTCACATTTAACGGAGCTGCGCAGGAGACTAATCATTTCGCTGGCAGCTCTTTTTGTAGGGATGGGCATCTGCTTTTTTTACGGGCAGGAAAAGTTGTCCCGACTTCTCATGGCACCCCTGGAGAGATTAGGGCAGGAGGTGGTATTAATTGCGGTCACCGAGGGCTTTCAGGTGCAAATCAAGATCGCCTTTATCGGCGGCCTGGTGTTGGCTTCGCCCATCATTTTATGGCACGCTATCGCCTTTGTTCTACCGGCTTTGCGGGGTGGGGAGCGCAGGGTCTTCTGGCCGCTGTTTATTTCCAGTGTCCTTTTGTTTGTGCTGGGGATTGTTTTTGCCTATCTGGTCGTGCTTGATCTGGCCCTGCAATTTTTGTTAGTCCATTTCAGTGTGGGATTAAACCAGATGCTTTCCGCGGGGAAATACCTTTCTTTTCTTATTTCCTTCCTGCTGCCTTTTGGCATCATTTTTGAAATCCCGATTATGGTGTTGATTCTGACCAAAATGAACGTCATCACGCCCGCGGTTTTACGGCAAAAAAGGTGCTATGTCATCATAGGCATTTTCATCATTGCGGCGGTGTTGACTCCACCGGATGTGGTGTCTCAGGTGTTGTTAGCCCTTCCGATGCTTTTGTTATATGAAGTCGGTGTGCTGGTGTCTGCTCTTGCGTTCAGGCATAAAAAAGCGGAATAAATCAATAATAGAAGTGGACAAAGCGCTCAAAGAATTAAAAAAGCAGGGGGTTGTTAATTCGCCCCAAGCCTGCTATTACGGGGTTGCGCAGCCGTAACATCCTGCTGGAGCAAAATTGAAAAGAGAAAGCATGAAAAAATTCAAAAAAGCAAAAATTAAGATGAGAACCGTGCCTAATTGTGCAGGGTTCTCTTTTATGCAAAATTGACATATTGTAATGAATTGTATAAAATTAATCCAATAATTATTTAATCCAGTACAAGGAGGGAAGGGAAAGTGTTACAGTTTTTGCAAGATAAGTTGTCCCGTTTTAAGCATGCTGACCAAAGTAAAAAGAAGGGACAAACGAGAAAGACTTGTAACAGTGATCAACCTGCCAGGAAATTCGAACCCAAGGTGATCACCACGGAAGAAAAGATCTTTCTCCAGTATGGCGGACGGGAAATCGTAGTTAATGACATTATAGACAAAGTAAAGAAAAATTATCTCCTGGAAGGAAATAAAGCATCCGACATTAAGTCTCTCCGTTTATACATTAAGCCGGAAGAAAACGCGGCCTATTACATCATCAACGAAGTCAACAGCAATAATAACAGTATTAGTTTGCTCTGATGATTAACTCTTCAATTATTAATGTTATGAAAGAATCATTGAAAATAAGACAGTTGACGGAGGGGGGATTAAAAATTCAGAAGAAGAAATTAATCCCTAAAGCTGGCTTCAAGATTATCAAAATTGACCCGTATTTGGAGCAATATAGACACGACTTAGAACTACGCATGAATCGCTATTTTGAAGTTAAAAAGACGCTTTTAGGGGAAAACGGTTGTTTTAAGGATTTTGCCAATGGACATAAATATTTTGGTTTTCATCGTTCAGTTGACGGATGGTATTATCGTGAATGGGCACCGGCCGCCGACGGGCTGTATTTAATCGGCGATTTTAACGGCTGGGATAGGACGGCTCATCCACTGGAAAGAAAAGAAGGCGGGGTTTGGGAAATTTTCCTCCCCGGGAGAGATGCTTTACAACACCAGAGTCGGGTTAAGGTACATGTGGTAAGGGACGGAAACGGCCGTGACCGCATTCCTTTGTATATAAAAAAGATAATCCAAGATCCCCAGACCAAAGATTTTAGTGGGCAGATTTGGGAACCTGAAGAAGAATTTCCATGGACGGACAGTGATTTTCGTGTTGATCACTCCAAGCCGCCTCTTATATATGAAACCCATATCGGAATGGCTCAGGAAAAGGAAGCAATCGGTACATACAAGGAATTTGAAGAGAACATTCTCCCCAGAATCAAAGAACAGGGATACAATACAGTGCAAATCATGGCGATTATGGAGCATCCTTACTATGCTTCTTTCGGCTATCATGTGTCCAATTATTTTGCGGCCTCTTCCTGGTTTGGCACACCCGAAGATTTAAAGTCGCTCATTAATACGGCGCACAATATGGGTCTGGCCGTTTTGATGGACCTGGTGCATTCCCATGCGGTGAAGAACTTTGCGGAGGGCATTAATGAGTTTGACGGTACGGCCCACCAGTTTTTCCATACCTACGACCGGGGCGAACACCGGGCCTGGGATTCCAAGCTCTTTAACTATGGGAAGCATGAAGTGATTCATTTCCTGCTGTCCAATCTGAAGTTCTGGCTGGAAGAATACCATCTTGACGGTTTCCGTTTTGACGGCGTCACTTCCATGCTTTATCGGGATAACGGACTGGGCACGGTTTTTGACCACTACAACAAATACTTCAGCATGAACACCGATGTTGAGGCTGTGACTTACCTGCAGTTTGCCAATGAGTTGATTAAGGAAGTCCGGCCAGATGCCATCACCATTGCCGAGGACATGAGCGGGATGCCCGGCATGTGCCTGCCGGTGGAGGATGGGGGAATCGGCTTTGATTACCGTCTGGCCATGGGTATGCCCGATTTCTGGGTAAAAACGGTCCAAAAGAATGATTATGATTGGAATATGCACCAACTCTGGCATGAGCTCACCACTCACCGTCCGATGGAAAAGCGCATTGCCTATGCGGAATCCCATGATCAGGCTTTAGTAGGGGACAAGACCCTGATTTTCCATATGGCGGACAAAGAAATGTACTGGCATATGAACAAGGGCAGCCAGAATATGCTCATCGACCGGGCGATAGCACTCCATAAGATGATTCGCTTAAGTACCATTACGATGGGGGCCGAAGGCTATTTGAATTTCATGGGTAACGAGTTTGGCCATCCCGAATGGATTGATTTTCCGCGAGAGGGTAACGGCTGGAGCTTCAAACACTGTCGTCGGCAGTGGAGTTTGGCCGATGCTGACTATCTCAGGTATTACGATTTGAACGAATTTGACAAAGCGATGATTCATTTTGTGTCCGAAGAGGGTCTGATGGGGGTTGAACCAACCCAGTTGTGGATCGATCAAAGGAAGAAGCTTGTCGCCTTTAAAAAGAAGAATTTTGTGTTCATCTTTAACTTTCATCCCACCGATTCATACCCCGGACTGGAGATCCCCATTCATGAAGACGGTAAATTTAAGGTCGTTCTGGATACCGACGAAGAGCGCTTTGGCGGCTTTGGCCGGATCTCCCACCAAACAGTCTACGAGTCAAACCATCTTCCCACGATCAAAGATTACAAGGGAATCAAGATCTATTCGCCCTGCCGGACGGCGATGGTGCTCAAAAAAGTAGAGAAACCGCTTAAATAATAGCTTATAAAGGGCTTGTCAGATCTGCGAGGGAGGAGGAATCACGTTTGATCCTCCTCACTTTTTAGGTCTTTTTACGATTGCTTTTTTTCGTTGGGGATGCTTTTAATAAGGAAGAGCTTGTGAAAAGAGGAGGACAGTTTTCCTGATAATAACAAGGAGTTTTGGAAATCCTCCGGGTATATTTCGATCAGTCTGATCCCTTCGTGCTGACTTATGAGTTTTACCCTGGTGGGGACACGGTGCGGGAGGGAGCTCAGGTAAATCGCGATTTTTTGTTTCGGCAGGTAATAATCAAAGGTGATGCTGCGCAGCTCATAATTTTTGATGATTTCTTCCTGCGGATAAATTAAGGCAATTAATTTTTCTAAGAGCTTTTCCGTGCTATCTTCCTGATTTGTTTCGTGCGTGCTGTTTATTCTCTTTGCGTGCACATTTTCCTTAATATTGATTTGAATACATTCGGTGGGAAAGGGTATGTTTTCTTGTCTTTGTGCCGCTAATTCAGCTTGCGGAAAGACAGGGCCGGTTTCCTCGTATCCGGCAGCATTTGCTTCGGTGGAGGATTCTGGCTCCGGAGCAGGTTCAGGAGAACTGGCCGGGGCACCTTCCAGAGCAGGTTCCGGAGTAAGCTCTGGCGAATCATCCCAAGAAGGTTCCTCGGATAGCTCCTGGAAAGCTTTTGAAACAGCTTCCGAAGGAATTTCCATAGTCTTTTCCGTTGAAGGCTCTTGAAAAGCATCTTGAGCGGATTCCGGAGCGGGAAACGGGGCAGGGTGGTCGAGCAAGGGATAAACCACTGCCAAGGCTTTTTTTACCGCGGCAAAATTAGTGCTTAATTCACTGATTGGCAACTTTTGATTGATGAGTTGCTGGTAGGTTGGCGCCAGATATTCCTGTTTTCCTTCGAGCAATTCCAAAAGCAGAGGACTTGTCATTTGAATAAGCGCTTGGATTTCGGCCAAATACTTGTGATGATTTTCGGGTTTTCCACGTGCGATTTTTATGATAAGATTAATAATGAGGTCAATGTTCGCCAGAATCTGTTTTTCAAGCAGGTGGTTTTTCTTCGTCATCTTTCAATCACTCCATAAAATATTGGTATATGTTAAATTTATGTTGGATTCACAAAAAATAGACATGATTTCGTGAAGAATTATGCTTGAAAACTACTTGACCTTTGTAAAAATATTTGTTAATATATATTTCGTCACGTCAACGACGGGGCATAGCGCAGTTTGGTAGCGCACCTGGTTTGGGACCAGGGAGTCGGGGGTTCAAATCCCTCTGCCCCGACCATGCGCAAGGCACTACCAAAGCCAGGTAGTTACCAAACTTGGTTGTGGATTAATTGAAGATGGCCCGGTGGTCAAGTGGTTAAGACACAGGCCTTTCACGCCTGCGACACGGGTTCGACTCCCGTCCGGGTCACCATAATTTTAATCTCCCAACTGTTTAATTTAGTTTAAAACGTGGAGCCGTGGTGTAGTGGTCTAACATGCCTGCCTGTCACGCAGGAGATCGCGAGTTCGAGTCTCGTCGGCTCCGCCATAAATATGCCGATGTAGCTCAATTGGTAGAGCAGCTGACTTGTAATCAGCAGGTTGCGGGTTCGAGTCCCATCATCGGCTCCATAAGTGGGCTCCTCAAGTGGGCTCCCAAAGTGGAGGGGTTCCCGAGTTGGCCAAAGGGGGCAGACTGTAAATCTGCTGGCACTGCCTTCGAAGGTTCGAATCCTTCCCCCTCCACCATTTTATTTTCAGTCTTTTTCTGATGTTGGGGCGTAGCCAAGTCGGTAAGGCAACGGACTTTGACTCCGTGATGCGTAGGTTCGAGTCCTGCCGCCCCAGCCATTAAGCCTTTTCAATTATGCGGCTGTGGCGGAATTGGCAGACGCGCTAGATTCAGGTTCTAGTGGGGGCAACTCCATGGAGGTTCAAGTCCTCTCAGCCGCACCAAAATTTATCCCTTGTGTAGCAAGGGCTTTTTTAATTTTTGCTCAAAAATATTGCAAGCGGACGGAGACTGTGCTAAAATTAACACATATTTTTATCAAAAAAAGTTGAGAGGAGAGAGTTGAGATGAGCAGAGATGAGTTGACCAAAATTATCTTACCGGAGGAGAAGATTCCGCGCTTCTGGTACAATGTTCAGGCTGACATGCCGAATCGACCGGCGCCGGCGTTACATCCTCAAACGAAAAAACCATTAACTCCGGATGATTTAGCGGCCATTTTCCCGATGGCGCTAATCGAGCAGGAAGGGACCACCGAACGCTTTATCGAAATCCCGGAGGAAGTACGGGAGATCTTCAAGCAGTGGAGACCGTCGCCCTTGTTCCGGGCGCATCGGCTGGAAAAAGCGCTGGATACGCCCTGCCGGATCTATTACAAGTACGAAGGGGCCAGCCCGGTGGGCAGCCATAAGTTAAACAGCGCGATTCCCCAGGCCTATTTTAACAAAATCGCGGGGATCAAGCGTTTAACCACCGAAACCGGGGCCGGGCAATGGGGAACGGCGTTATCTTTAGCCTGTAAAATGTTTGGGCTGGAATGCACGGTGTATATGGTGCGGATTAGTTTCCAACAGAAGCCATACCGCCGCGTGTTTATGGAAACTTATGGTGCGGACTGCCTGCCCAGTCCCAGTGAGCGAACCGAGATTGGCCGCAGGATTCTCGCGGAGCACCCGGATACCCCGGGCACCCTGGGTATTGCCATCAGCGAAGCGATTGAAGATGCGGTGCAACGTTCCGACACCAATTATGCATTAGGAAGCGTGCTCAATCACGTTAGCCTGCACCAGACCATCATTGGGCAGGAAGTCAGGCTGCAGTTGGAAATGGTGGATGATTACCCGGATATTGTCATTGGTTGCTGCGGTGGCGGCAGTAATTTCGCCGGGATTGCTTTCCCCTTTATTCCGGATAAACTGCAAGGGAAAAATATTCGCCTGATTGCGATTGAACCGGCGGCCTGTCCAACCTTGACCAAGGGGACTTTTGCTTATGATTATGGCGATGTGGCCGGCTTGACGCCGCTTTTGAAAATGTACACCCTCGGGTCCAATTTCACTCCGGCGGGAATCCATGCCGGCGGGTTGCGCTACCATGGCGTATCCACTTTGGTAAGCCAGCTTTATCATGACGGTTTAATCGAAGCGCAGGCCGTCAAACAAAAAGGAGTGTTTGATGCCGCAATTCTCTTTGCCCGGGCGGAAGGAATCGTCCCCGCGCCCGAATCCGCTCATGCCATAAAAGCGGCTGTTGACGAGGCACTCAAGGCTAAAGAAGAGGGCGTGGAAAAATGCATCGTCTTTAATTTAAGCGGCCATGGGCACCTGGATCTTACGGCCTATGAAAACTATTTTGCCGGTGTGATTGATGATATTGAGATGACCGATGAAGAAGTAAGCAGGAATCTGGCGCAATTGCCCCAGGTTGAATAAAGTGCTTTTCCGACGAAAAAAGGGGTTTTGGCGACGAGCCAAAACCTTTTTTTTATGTTTTGACAACATTGGTATTAAAATGTGATAAAATTGCTTATGGTGAGAGAATTGTTATGACGGAAGAGTTCTATATATGATATATGTAGGAGGAGATTGGCTCGATGCAAATCCAATTTTGCGGCGCAGCCGGTTGCGTCACCGGTTCATGTTTTCTGGTTACCACCGAAAGCAGTAAGTTTTTGGTCGATTGCGGCTTGTTTCAGGGTTCCAAAGAATTAAAAGAATTAAACTATGGACCGTTTTTGTTTGACCCGCAAACCATTGATTTTGTGTTGCTTACCCATGCCCATGTGGACCATTGCGGGTTATTGCCGAAGTTGCATAAGAAAGGTTTTAACGGTCCGATCTACACAACCAAGGCTACGAAAGAGCTGTGCAGTGTGGTTCTGCCGGATAGTGGGTACATCCAAATGATGGAGGTAGAAAGAAAGAACAGGAAACTGGCGCGAAGCGGCGAGCCTCTTTTAGAACCGATTTACACGGTGGAAGATGCGAAAAAGTGCATGGAGTTATTTGTTAGTTATCCATACGAACAGGAATTTGCTCCGGCGCCCGGGGTTGTGGTCAAATATTACGATGCGGGCCATATCTTAGGGGCGGCCATGATTGAGTTGGTGATTACGGAGGAGAAAGAAAGCTACAAGGTGATCTTTACCGGGGATATTGGCAATACCGACCAGGCTCTGGTGGATGACCCGACCAAAATTAAGGAAGCGGATATCGTGGTCATGGAGTCTACCTACGGCAACCGGTATCATTTGAATGTTGGTAATAAAATGGAGGAATTGGCCAGGGTGGTCCGGGAAACCATGCAAAAAGGCGGCAATCTGGTGATCCCCAGTTTTGCGGTGGAACGGACGCAGGATCTGGTGTATTATTTAAAAATCATGAAAGACAATGGGGAAATCCCCCCGGTGGATATTTTTATCGACAGCCCCATGGCCGTGGAAGCCACCAAGGTATTTATCCAGAATCCGGAATGCTTTGACGAGGAAGTCTCCATCGCCATTAAAGGGCAAGGTGCCGAAACCCTTTTTAAAGGGCCGGACATTCATTACGTCGTTTCGGTGGAAGACTCAGTAGCCGTCAATAAAATCAAAAGCGGCGCGATCATTATTTCCGCCAGCGGGATGGCTGATGCCGGTCGGATTAAGCATCATTTGAAACATAATCTCTGGCGCAGTGAGTGTACCGTCTTGTTTGTGGGTTATCAAGCCGAAGGCACCCTGGGCAGAAGAATCCTGGAAGGGGAGAAGAAAGTCAAGATCCACGGCGAAGAAATTGCCGTCAAGGCGACGATAGAAAAAATTGAAGATTTCTCGGCCCATGCGGACCAAAAGGGATTGCTGGAGTGGTTAAACGGTTTTGAAAGTACTCCCCAAAAGGTTATCCTGGTCCATGGCGAAAAAGGCAGCCTGGAAACCTTACAAAGGGTGATTCGCCGGGAAATCGGCATTCATGCTCAAATTGCCGAATACGGTATGATTTATAATCCGAGCGAAGACGGCGAAACCATCATCAGGAGAGAAGAACTGGCGGTGCCGGAGGTCGGCAGCATTGCCGTATTGGAGCCGGAGTTAGGGCAAGCCTTCCAAACGATTAGAAATGAAATCGTTGAGCAAGCCAAGCTGCACAGCAGTGACACCAGAATACTGCAGCGTTTGCTGGCGCATTTGGCGGAAATCGAAAGGGAATTACGAAAATGTTGTTAACTATTAAAAATTACTAGTAGGAATTATGCGAATGGTGTCGAAATATTCCCTGTGGTGTTGATGAAAACAGGGAGGTAAAAAAATTTGTTAACTCGTATCCATCGCAGGAAAAAACGCGGGAACAGGTTGGTAGGATTGCTTGTGGCAGGAGGAGCCCTGGTGGCGGCCTGCCTTGTTGCTGTTTTCTTTTGGCAGCCCCAGTTTTCTTTTTCGCTGCCGGATTTGAACTTCAAGGGAAAGCAGGCCGCCGGGGAAGAGTTGCCCCAGTTGCTTGCCCTAAGGGACCCTGCCGTGCTGATGCCTCCCGAAGAAAAAGCGGAGTTTGTCCAGTTAGGGCGAAAGCAGGATTGGCGCCCCCTTAAGAAAGAAGCCGTCAAGGTGAAAGGTTTATACATGAGCGGAGCCGCTTTTAATTCGAAGAAGCTTTTTGATTATTTGGTGGGTCTGGTGGACACTACGGAACTAAATGCCCTGGTTATCGATATGAAAGATGACAACGGCTATTTAAGCGCCGATTTTGATATTAAACTGGCCCGGGATTTGGAGATCCGCCGCCATCGAGGGTTAAACGCGGCCGAAAACATGCAGCTCTTGTATAGCAAAAATATTTTTCCCATTGCCCGGATCGTGGTTTTTAAAGACCCGTCCCTGGCGGAGAAAAAACCGGAACTGGCCTTGCGCAAAAGTGACGGCAGCATCTGGCGGGACCGCAAGAAGCTGGCCTGGGTGGACCCCCATAACCGCGAGGTGTGGGAATATACGGTGGACGTGGCCAGGGAAGCCGCCAAAATGGGCTTTCGGGAAATCCAGTTTGATTATGTGCGTTTCCCCAGTGACGGCGATATGTCGGACGTGGTTTATCCCTATGCCGACGGGAACAAGAAAGAGGATGTCATTTTAGAATTCCTGCGCTATGCCAAAAAAGAACTGGAGCCTTATAATGTTTTTGTTTCCGCCGATGTATTCGGTCTTACTACAATGACCCTGGACGATATGGGCATCGGCCAGAAGTTTGAGAAAATCATGACGGCGGTGGATTATATCTGCCCCATGGTGTACCCCTCCCATTACGGGGTAGGCAACTATTCCTTCGCTAACCCCAATGCCCACCCTTATGAGGTGGTGAAAAACGCTCTCCTGGACGGACTGAAAAAGAAGGGGGACGCGCCGGTGATCATCCGGCCCTGGTTGCAGGACTTTAATTTAGGCTCGCCCCGTTACGGTCCGGCGGAAGTGCGGGCTCAGATTAAAGCCACTTATGATGCGGGTTTGGATGAATGGATACTGTGGAACGCCGGCAACCGCTACACGGATGGGGCCCTGTTGCCGGAGTAAGCCGACCTGCACGAACGGTGGAGATGCAGTTCCCACGGCCGGTTTGTTTCGTATGTTAAAATGGTAATCTGCTCATGGGCTTTGATTAATTTTCCGCATTTTAGGCAGTACTCGTCGCGGGGAGCTTGGCCTGCCCCGGTGGTGACGGGAGTGGTGGACCACTTTTGCCAGCTTTTCCAGCCGGTTTTGCAGAAAGCGGAGCGGTGGGCAAAATCAGCCATGACCCACTTGAAGAGGCGATGAAAGCCAAAGGCATAGCGGGCATGGAGCAGGAAGTTTTTGGGCAGGCCCAGTTGAAAGGCATATTGATTAAAGGAAGTTTCTACTTTAACCTGCAGGGGGCCGCTGATTTTCGTATTCTGCCAGTTGAACTTATGGGCGGTCAGCCAAAGCCGGAGGTAGTCAAAGATATAGCCTTGACAGATGTGGATCGGCTCGGATTTTTTTATGTTCAGTTTTTGAATCGCTTTTTCCATGATGACAGCTACATATTTTTGGTATTCTTTTTGCGAAAAATATGGATGTTGAAAATGCTTTAAGGGGATTAAAGCGGTGAAATATTCCTGGGTCTCCCGGCGAAAAACCCCGATGATGGTCCCGCCGACCAGGCTCCCGCTGCCGGCATCGTCGATTTCGATCATGGAACTGGTTCACCTCAAAATTTAGTATTCCTGATCGCTGTGGATTTATAAGTAGCTGATGATTTGCGAAAATATCCTGAACTTTTCAGGAAAAAATTGACGAGCCTTGATCTTTACCAGTATAATAAAGCTTGAATTATTGATTATGATCTTTTTGAGGAGGCAGAGTAGTGAATAGTGCTAAGATCGATGGTCTACTGTGGGCAAAACTAATCATTGCTTCCAGTGTCTACTTGTCTGAACGAAAGCAAGGCGTTGATGCTTTAAACGTGTTCCCGGTACCGGATGGGGATACGGGGACCAATATGAGTCTGACGCTTGCCTCCGCAGCAAAGGCGGTTGCAGAACGCAAAACGGCCAAGCTGGGGGAATTAACGAAAGCTATGGCTTACGGAGCCTTAATGGGGGCCCGGGGCAATTCGGGCGTGATTCTTTCCCAACTGTTGTCCGGTTTTGCCAAAAGCACCGAAAACGAGGAAGAAGTTGATGCCCAAGGCTTTTGCGATGCCTGGCAGATGGCGGTCGAGACAGCCTACCAGGCTGTATCCAATCCGGTGGAGGGCACCATTTTAACGGTGGCCCGGGAATCGGCCCAAGCCGCCGTCAATGCGCTCCAAAAGTCGGACCGTACGATCAATTCTGTTTTGCAAGCAACCTATGAAGGAGCCTATCAAGCCTTGCAGCAAACGCCTGCCATGTTGCCGGTCCTGCAGCAGGCAGGGGTGGTCGACGCGGGGGGACAGGGCTTAGTATATATTCTCGAAGGAATGTTAGCCGCTTTAGAGGGCAAAATGCCGCAAGTTCAGAAAGAAGCTTTTACTCCGGCTACTGCCGCTCCTACCAGGAAACTCGATTATACCGGGGAACAGGCGATTACGTTCCAATACTGCACGGAATTCATTCTGAAAAAGAAAGATAAGCCTTTAGCCTTAGAGAGCGTTAAATCCTTTCTCAGTGATAAAGGAGACTGTGTCCTGGTTGTAGGCAACACTGACGCGGGGAAAATCCATATTCATACCAACCGGCCAGGAAAAGTGCTGGATTATTGCACGGACCTGGGGACCTTGCATGAGGTCCAAATCCACAATATGCTGGAACAAAGCGAAGAAATGCGGCTGAAGGCCAGAGCCAAGAAGCATCTGGGCATTATTACCGTATCTCTGGGCTCTGGGTTAAACGAGGTCTTCAAAAGCCTGGGCGTGGATGTGGTGCTTACCGGCGGGCAAACGATGAATCCCAGCATTCAGGATTTGGTCGAGGCCATCGACCAGGTTTTGGCGGAGGAAGTCTTGATCCTGCCCAACAACAGCAATGTGATTTTGGCGGCAGAACAGGCGGCGGGGGTAGCTTCCAAACCGGTCCGGGTGGTGGGAACGAAGACCATTCCGCAGGGAATCGCCGCTTTAATGGCCTTTAACGCGGAAAACGACCTGGAGACCAATAAGGCCAAGATGGAAGAAGCCAGCAAACAGATTGTCAGTCTGGAAGTGACTTACGCGGTACGCGATGCGGAATATGACGGGCAAAAAATTGCCAAGGGGCAGATTATCGGCATCGGCGAAGGAAGAATTGCGACCAGTGGGACTCAGAAGGATGAGGTGGTGCAAAAACTGATCGCCGAATTTTGGCAGCCGCAATATGAATTAATCACGATATATTATGGCGAAGATGTGCAGGAAGATGAAGCGGAGAAGTTGGTGGAGGCCCTGTCTCGGCAGTATCCGCAGGCTGATTTTGAGTTACATTATGGTGGTCAACCCTTATACTATTATCTGCTCTCAATTGAATAAAGATTAAGAGGATATTAATAATTGAGAAATGAGGTGTAATTAATGGGGCGAATTCGGATTGCCACGGACAGTACCGCGGATTTACCGGCAGCATTGGTCAAAGAATATGATATCGCCGTTATTCCCTTGAAGATTATCTTTGGTGAAGAGGCTTATCGGGAGAACATCGACATCACGACCCAGGAGTTTTATGAAAAACTGGCGAAGGCGGAAAAGCTCCCGGCTACTTCTCAGCCGTCACCAGGGGAGTTTCAGGAGTTTTACGAGGAATTGACCAAGGACGGTTCAGCCGTGATTTCCATTCATATTTCCAGTTTGATGTCCGGGACCTGTCAGTCCGCCAACATCGCCAAAGCGGCTTTAGCCGATAAAGATATCACCGTTGTGGACAGCAGGCAGGTGTCGGCCGCTTTAGGGATGGTGGTGATTACGGCGGCCAAGGCGGCGAAGGCCGGCAAAGGAAAAGAAGAGATTCTGAAGATTGTTCAGACGATGATGGAGCACGTCCGGGCCTATTTTGTGGTGGACACCCTGGAGAATCTGGAAAAGGGCGGGCGGATTGGCAAGGCCACTGCATTTTTAGGCGGGATGTTGAATATTAAGCCGGTTCTTACCATCAATGACGGTTTAATCGGACCTTTTGAAAAAATCAGGGGGAAAGGCAAGGCTTTGGAACGGCTCGTGGAAGTCGCCAAGGAATACGCGGCGGTCCATGGCAATGTCCGGTGTATTATCGCCCATGCTGACGTGTTGGAAGAAGCGATTAAGGTGCACGAAAGAATAAGCAGCGAAGTACAATGTACCGAGATTATCCTCGGGGAAGTGGGCGCGGTGGTAGGTACCCATGCCGGCGCCGGTACGGTGGCTGTGTTTTTCTACGAGGCGGAACTGGAGGACCGGTTGTTATCATAAAGCATCGTAAGAAGAAAAGAGCATTCAGGCTTCTTCAAGCTGTTGGAAGCAAATATGATCAGCACAGGTAATCATTATCGCCTGTGCCTGAGTTTTCTTTTTCGTCTTTTTTTTCTAAAGAGGTGGAGGCAATGGTTCAGGCAATCAGCAATAATATGCAAAATATTTTGGCCTTATTGAAGGACTCCGGCACGCTCCTTTTAAAACCAGGAGAGATTTTTCAAGCGAAGGTGGTGGCACAGCAGGGTGACCGCTTTCTTTTACAGGTCGGCGACAAGCTGTTGCCGGTAAGAGCCGAAACAAGCATCCTGCCGGGGCAGAAACTCAACTTGGAGGTGCTGGAGTGGCGGGGCGAAGAACTTTTGGTGCGTCTTTTGCAGACCAAAGCGGGCGACGCCGGGGACAATCAGCCGAAGGTTAGTGAACAGTTGCAAAAAATCATCGAACGCTTTGGTTTCCGGGGAGAAAAGGACCTGCAAACCATCTTCGAAGCGCTGCAGAAGCTACCGGTTGAAGAGCAGACCGCGGTGCGCTATTTGCTGGACCCCAATCTTCTGGCGGCGCTCTTAATTCCCCAGCAGGACGACCAGGGCAAGCAGTCTTTTGATCGGATCGAAGTCAATCGCTATCAAGGAGCCCTGGCCAATGAGGAAGAGCTGTGGGAGGTCTTCTTTCGATTAGACCTGCCTCATTTGGGGCATCTGGAACTGAAATTGAAGCTGGCGGACCATCGGCTTTTTTTACAGATTTGGGCTGATTCCGCCGCAACCGAGCAGCTTTTGCGCAGCCGAAAAGAGGACCTCATGGCATTCTGCGCCCTTGTGGATATTGTGGCCGTGGACGAAGGGCCGTTGGTGCAGGCTGACTATACCAAAAACATTGATGTGAAGGTGTGAAAAGAGGGAGAACAGATGCAAGAAACGCACAATCCGCAAACGATTCGCCATAAAAAGGCCGTGGCCTTGCAATATGATCAGGAGCAAGTCGAGGGAGCGCCGCGCTTGGTTGCGGTGGGCGAAGGGTATCTGGCGGAAAAAATTATTGAAATTGCCCAAAAGGAGAATGTGCCGATTGTGGAGAACCAGGAGGTTGTCAGTAAGCTAATCCATTTTCCGGTGGGAGCGGAAATACCTGAGGAGCTTTATCAGGCAGTGGCGGAGATTTTGGTGTATCTGTACCGTCTGGAGAAAGAAAAAGGGATGGAAAAATGAAAGACCCCTTTAAGTTGTGCGGCTAAGCTGCTAAAATTCTTAAAGGGGTCTTTCGTAATGATGATTCTTTTTCTTATCTGCGCGCTGCGTCATTACCGCGTTCCTGTGACAAATCGGCCGGGGAAGTGGTGCTACTGACACCGGATGAATCTTTTTGAGACATTGCCTTTCCGCAACAGAAATCTGGTAGCTTAGCACTTTTCCCGCAGCTGGAACAGTAATATTGAGCCAACGATTTCACCCCCTGTAATTTAACAGTATTAATAGCTTTGCCAAAAAAAATATTCGCCAAACAAAAAAATCCCATCCGGGGGAAAGACGGGGGAGCTTTTTATGTAGATGTAGAAAGGGGTTGGACGCGATGTTTAATATTGTCCTCGTAGAGCCTGAAATACCTGCCAATACCGGTAATATTGCCCGCACCTGCGCGGTAACCGGCTGTAGTTTGCATCTGGTGGAGCCCTTGGGCTTTTCCATTGATGATAAACATTTAAAAAGAGCCGGCTTAGACTACTGGCATTTGCTGGATATTCATCGATACCACAATTTGGAGGAGTTTTTACAAGGGAAGGACCCTCGTTTATTGTTTCTGTCGACAACCAAAGGAAGCCGAAAGTATACGGACGTGATTTATCCGGCCGGGGCTTACCTGCTTTTTGGCAAAGAGACCAAAGGGCTGCCCGAGAGCTTACTCAAGAGTATGCCGGAGCAATGTTTCCGTATTCCCATGAAGGACGGGATTCGGTCCCTTAATTTAAGCAATTCCGTGGCGGTCATTGTCTATGAGGCTTTTCGCCAGCATGATTTTTGTGGCTTAATCTAAACAAAAAATCCTGCAAAAGACTTTGCAGGATGATTATTTTTTAATGGTACGCCCGATAGGAATCGAACCTATGCACCTGGCTCCGGAGGCCAGTGCTCTATCCACTGAGCTACGGGCGCATATCTTATTTTTGAGCAACATGATTTATTATACAGCATGATAGCGAAAAAGTCAAAAGCAGCTGCTGAAAAATTCGGGCCGAGGAGCCCAAATTGCAAATCATAGTAAAACGGAAAGATGTTTGTTACAATAGTATAGAAAAAGGAGGGAGCCTTGATGTCCATCGAAGGAAGACAAAAAATCAGTTGGGTCCAAAAACACATGCCGATTCTGGGAAAAATCAACGCAGCATTTCAAAAGGAGCAGCCTTTTGCCGGCAAAAAAATCGTGGTCTGTTTGCACTTAGAGGCCAAGACAGGCTATCTTGCACTGGTTTTGCAGGCCGGCGGGGCCGAGGTTACCGTAGTAGCTTCCAATCCGTTATCGACACAGGATGATGTGGTCGCGGCGCTGGTGGAACAGGGCATTAAGGCTTATGCGCGGCACGGTGAGTCTTATGAAGAATACCAGAAGCACCACCGGCAAGCCTTAGATGAAAACCCTGATTTGCTTATTGACGACGGCGGGGATTTAATCACGCGGTTGCATTGTGAATACAGTCATCTGCTGCCTGATATTTTGGGCGGTTGTGAGGAAACCACCACAGGGATCAAGCGCCTGAAGGCCATGGAGAATTCCGGCATCCTGCAGATCCCGGTGATTTCGGTAAATGATGCCATGATGAAACACCTTTTTGACAATCGATATGGCACCGGCCAGTCGGTGTGGGACGGCATCAACGGTACCACCAACCTGTTGGTGGCCGGGAAAGACGTGGTGGTGGTCGGCTACGGCTGGTGCGGCCGGGGAGTGGCGATGCGCGCCAAAGGTTTGGGTGCCAGGGTCATCGTTACCGAAGTGGATCCCATCCGAGCTAATGAGGCGCTTTTAGACGGTTTTGCCGTGATGCCGCTGAAGGAAGCGGCGGCCCTTGGCGACATTTTTGTAACCGTCACCGGCAATAAAAACGTTCTCCGCGGCGAGCATTTCGCTTTGATGAAAGACGGGGCCATTTTAGCCAATGCCGGTCATTTTGACGTGGAAATATCTAAGCACGATTTATACAGGCTGGCCCAATCCCATCAGCTCATTAAACCCAATATCGAAGAATATGTCTTAGCCGATGGGCGCAAGCTTTATCTTTTGGGAGAAGGGCGCTTAGTTAACCTTGCGGCCGGGAACGGGCATCCGGCCGAGATTATGGATTTATCCTTCGCTTTGCAAGCCTTGTCGTTGGCTTATCTGGTGGAAAAGGCCGGAAAGTTGCCGAAGCAAGTGCTGCCCGTTCCCGAGGAACTGGACCGGCAAGTAGCCTGTTTGCGTCTGGAGGCTTTAGGAATTCAAATCGACCGGCTGACGGAAGAACAAATCAATTATCTCAACGACTGGGCGTAAGGCTAAGGCTAAGGTTAGGGTTCAGGAGTGAATTGAAGGACGAAGGGTAAAAGATGAAGAAAGGGAAAAATTGGTGAATAGATGATAAATGATCAATATGCTTTTCTTGATGTGGAGACAACCGGATTAAACTGTCACCTGGACGAAGTAATTGAAATCGCGATAATTCTTTCCTCAAAGGGAAGCACCGGCGAGCGCTTTACGTCTTTGGTAAAACCCCAAGGCTCCGTTCCGCGGCAGGTGAGCTTCCTTACGGGGATTACCGATGAGATGCTAAAGGATGCGCCGCCTGCTGCGGAGCTCCGGGGAAAAGTGAAGGCGCTCCTGGAAAAAAAAGTGATCGTCGCCCACAATGCGCCCTTTGATTTGGGTTTCGTGCAGGCGATGCTGGGCGAACCTTTAACTAACAAGTGGATCGATACGATTGATTTAGCTAAAATCCTTTTTCCGAATCTCTCGTCCTACAGCCTGCGTTATTTAATCCGGCATTTTAACCTGGAGACTTGCCCCAACCACCGTGCTTTTGCGGATACTGAAGCGCTGGAAAAGCTTTTTGTTTATTTGAAGGAACAGGCCTGGGCCTTATCACTGCAGGAGGTCCATAGTATTTATTACTTTCTTCAGGACGAAGAAAAGGGCCTGGCCCATTTTTTTGCGGAAATCCTCAAAGCAAAGATTAAAAACTATGATTTTGCCGTGCCGTTACCCCTGCGGAGCAAGGCTCAGCCCAAGGAAAATGGCGGGAGGAAAGCGAGAAAACCGGAGGTATCCTGGTCGCCGGAAGAACTGCTGGCCATGTTTCGTCCCGGGGGAGCCATTGCCCAAGGCTTTGCCAGCTATCAGGAACGTCCTGCTCAGTTGCAAATGCTCCGGGCGGTAGCGAAAGCCTTTACCCAGCAGCGCTATCTATTGGTGGAGGCGGGCACCGGAGTAGGAAAATCGCTGGCTTACCTGGTGCCGGCTTTGGCCTGGGCGGTCTCCCGGCAGGAAAAAGTGGTGGTGGCCACCCATACCATCGCCTTACAGGAGCAGCTCTGGCGCAGTGATATCGCTTTTTTAGAGAAAACCCTGCCCTTTAGCTTTAAAGCCGCTGTCCTGAAAGGGAGAGGGAACTATTTTTGCCTCTATAAATGGAAAAACTTGAAGGAGAGCGGGACAGACTTTAGTTGGAGCGAAAAGGTTTTGCTGGCGCGCCTGGCCTATTGGCTGGAAAAAGAAGCAACCGGGGACCGGGACACCATTAACTTGCGGGGCTGGGAAAAGGATGTGTTTAATCAGTTGGTTTCCACCAAAGAGACTTGTTGGGGAGCCCAATGTCCTTTTGCGGCCGATTGTTTTTATCAAAACGCCCGGGAAAAGGCGCAGGAGGCTGATTTGGTGATTATCAATCACTCTTTGTTGCTTTCCGATGTTAAAATCGGAGCGGCCTTTTTACCGGAATATCATTATTTAATCGTCGATGAAGCCCATCATTTGGAAGAAGAAGGGACGAAACAATTTACCGAATCTTTTTCCTTGTTAGATTTTCAAAAACGCATCGGACACCTGCTCAAAAAGAAAGAGGGGATTTACAAACCCGGACTGGCCTATATCTGGAAACACTATGTTGGTTTGCCCAAAGAGCTGGCGGGGGAAATAAAGGAATTGCTTGGTGCCATGGAAAAAGGCGCCCAAACCCTTTTGGCCAGGACGGAAGAAATCCTGCAGGCTTTCGCGGGGCAGCCCTCCGAAACCATGCGCGTGAGCGCGGAAACCAGGCGGGAAGCGTGGTTTGAAAACCTTACCGTGTTGTTTGACAACCTTTTGCTGCACGCCGAGGATTTAGCCGCTATGCTAAGCCGTTTAGCCAACAGGCTTTCGGAGGATTGTTCCGAAACCGGCTGGGAGAATGCGCTGAAGGAACTGCGCATCTACTTTGGCGAGCTAAAAGCGGATGTGGAACTGGTGCAAAGGTTCTTTCATTCCTGTGAGGATACCACGGTTTATTGGCTGGAATTCGGGGAAAAAAGGCAGGAACTGCTCTTAAACCTGTCCCCTTTAAATATCGCCCATCTCTTCCGGGAGCAGCTTTTTGCGGATAAAGAAACGGTGGTGCTGACTTCGGCCACCTTAAGCATCGCGGAAGACTTCTGCTTTTTAAGCGAGCAGCTAGGCTTGGACGAGGAACTGGTGGATAGTTTGCAGATTCCCTCCCCGTTTTATTATGATGAACAATCGCTTTTGGTCATTGACAACAGCCTGCCGGATCCGGCCCGGACCAGTGAAGAAGCTTACAACCTGGCCCTCCAGGAAGCCCTATACGCGGTTTTGCAGGCCACCGGCGGCAGGACACTGGTGCTGTTTACTTCCCACAAGCAACTGCAGAGCATGTATAATTACTTAAAAGAGCCCTTACAGGAAAAGGGCTGGGAAATCTATGCCGATGGGATTAACGGGCAACGTTCCACCTTACTGGCCGAATTGAAAAACAATCCCTCCGCCATTGTTTTCGGGGCCAATACCTACTGGGAAGGAATTGACCTGCCGGGTTCCTTTTTAACCTCGGTGGTGATGATCCGGTTGCCCTTCTGGCCGCCCAGTATGCCGACGGTCGAGGCGCGGATTGAGGCGATGGCAAAGGAGGGGAAGAATGGCTTTTATCACTATAGCTTGCCCCAGGCGGTGTTACGTTTCCGCCAGGGCTACGGCCGGTTAATTAGGACCATCAACGATTGGGGTGTGGTTGTGGTTATGGATAACCGGCTGCTGAAAAAAAGGTACGGCAAGGTTTTTCTGAATTCCTTGCCGCAGCAAAGCTATGTTTGCGGGAATACGGAAGAAATTGTGGAGAAGATTAAAGAATGGTTAAAAGAAGCAAAAAATGATATGATAGGAGTATCATGAACAGATTAACGCGGTCAGGTTTTGCGTTGAGGGATGATTGATGAGGGAAGGGGAGGGGATTTCGCATGGATACACCGCAAAGACGGAAACGGTTTACCGGTTATAAAGGCTATGCTAAGTTCCTTGTTCCCGATGCCATCCCGTATTTGGCGGTATTAGGTCTTCTTACCGCGCTAGCATTCTATGGCGGGGGATGGCCTTGGGGCATCTTACCGGCGCTGTTGTTCCTCTTTGTCTGTTGGTTTTTCCGCAATCCGCCCCGGACGATTAGGGCGGGCGAAGGCGAAGTGGTTTCACCTGCCGATGGCATCGTGTTGGCGGTGGAAGAGGTGGAGGAAGAAAACTACCTGCATAACAAAGCGGTAAAAGTCAGTATCTTCTTAAATGTCTTCAATGTTCATGTGAACAGGGCGCCTCTGGCAGGTGCGGTGGATTATCTTGTCTACCGGCCGGGCAAGTTTTTGCCGGCCTTTAAGTCCCATGCCTCCACCCTGAATGAACGGAATTATGTAGGAATAAAATCGGAAGAAAATCCGGCCTGGTCCGTTTTGGTGGTACAGATCACCGGCTTTGTGGCCCGGAGAATTGTTTGCTGGGTCAAGCAAGGGGAAAAGCTGGGGCAGGGCGAAATATTCGGGATGATTAAATTCGGTTCCTGTACCGAGCTCTATCTGCCCCTGGGTTTTGAGCTACTGGTCAAAAAGGGCGACAAGGTCAAGGGTGGGGAAACAATTATCGGGAGGTTTCGTCATGAATAAAAGATTGATACCCAACATTATCACGCTAACTAATCTGGTTTTGGGTATTGTATCTTTATGTTATACCATGGAAGGGAAATACAATGAAGCGGCCATTTCGATTCTCTTTGCCATGGTCATGGATGGGCTGGATGGCCGTCTGGCAAGGAGACTGGAAGTCGCTTCGGATTTTGGCAAAGAGCTAGATTCTCTCTCCGATTTAGTTTCTTTCGGGGTAGCACCGGCGATTTTGTCCTATGCGGCGGTAATGAGCAAGCTCGGGAACTGGACCCTGCTTTTGGCCATCGTCTTTGCGTTGTGTGGGGCGATTCGGCTGGCCCGTTTTAACGTTTTAAACATCAATAACTATTTCGTAGGTATTCCGATCACTTTTGCCGGGCCGCTGCTGGCCATCTTTGTGCTCCTTTCGAACAAGCTGCCTCTTTATTTTTACCCGGTGCTTACCATGCTGCTTTCCTTTTTAATGGTCAGTAAATTAAAAGTGCCGAAATACTGATTTTTTTGATTGTTTTTTTGTGAGCGGATGAGCCTTCCATTGTCACCTTATCGAAAGAAGCGTAATAATATAGGAACAGGATTAGAAAGGAAGGGTGACAGATGATGAAAGATATTAAAGCGATGTTTTTTATTCCTCTCCCCCGGTTTATTTGTAATCTCCTGAAGAAAAAGGAGAAGAAAGCTAGTTAAGCTGGCTTGCGACTAGGTGCCGACTCCATGTCGACACCTAGCTTGTTATTTGCTCACCAAACCCACGCCGATGATGCCGCCTAAAACGCCGGCACAGGCTGTTAAACCCAATCTTTTTACAACAAAGGCCAGGGTAAAGATGGACGAATCCAGGATGAGGCCACCGATAATCGTTAGCAAAAAGTAGGACATGCTCACCGCCAGGCCGTACAACAGTCCTTTGCCCTGGGCGGAATAGGCGGCCATCGTTGCGCCGATAAACATGCTGACAAAAAAAATGAAGGTGGCAAATCCGGATAACAGGTTTTCCGAGAGGGCAGTATATTGAAGAAGCAGTGCGGAGATAATCGCCAGCACTATCGTTAGCGTAATCGACCATAGCAATCCTTTGAAGACATAGCTAACTTGAAAGTCCTCCGAAGCGTGGATTTTCTCTTTTTCAATCATGTTTTTTCTCCCCCCAGCTTATCTTTATCATTAGATTATGTTTCCGGAACGGAAATATGATTAGAATTCCGGGGGCAGAAATCCGGGGGCGGGGAGCCAGGCCGCTTTCTTGCTTTCTTCGTTGCACAGGCTGGGACATTGGTTTAAAATAATAAACATAGTGACCACGGACCAGGGATGGACTTGGCACGGGCGAAACTGGGAAAGGAATAAGGTGAAAGAGGAAAATGGATCGGGAAAAAATTCAAAAGGCGGTAAAACTGTTTTTAGAAGCGATTGGCGAGGATCCGTCCCGGGAAGGACTTAAAGGGACCCCGCTAAGAGTTGCTAAGATGTGTGAAGAGATTTTCAGCGGGATGCAGAAGGAACCGGATGAGGAGTTATTTGTCTGCTTTAATGAAGAGCATGATGAAATGGTCCTGGTAAAGGACATTCCTTTGTATTCTTTCTGTGAGCATCATTTATTGCCCTTCTTTGGCAAGGCTCATGTGGCCTATATCCCGCGCAAAGGAAGGGTGACGGGTCTTTCCAAGCTGGCCCGGGTAGTCGAAATCTTTGCCCGCCGGCCGCAATTACAGGAGCGGCTTACTTCGCAAATCGCGGATTCGATTATGCGGATCTTGAATCCCCTTGGGGTCGTGGTGGTCATTGAGGCGGAACATATGTGTATGACCCTGCGGGGGGTCAACAAGCCGGGAAGCCAGACCCTTACTTCGGCCGTACGGGGGGTTTTCCGTTCCAATGAGGCGACGCGCGCCGAGGCCTTTGCTTTAATCAAAGGCGAGTAAAGGTTAAAATATGATAAGGTATCAAAATAATAATCCCATAAATATTTAAGTAAATAAAAGTAAAAATGGAGGAAGTTATGTATATTCTGGTGACGAATGATGATGGAGTGTGGGCACCTGGGGTGCAAGCATTGGCCAAAAAGATGACGGAGGTGGGCGAGGTTGTCCTGGTGGCCCCTTTGGAAGAGAAAAGCGCCATCGGGCACGGGATCACGATCCGGGATCCGATTCGGGTAGAAGAGATTAAGCTTGACGGCTTGAAAAAAGTCTACGGGGTGAACGGAACGCCGGCGGATTGTGTCAAGCTGGGCATTGAGGAGTTGATGGAACACGAGTGTGGCTTAGTAATCTCCGGGATTAATCAAGGACCCAACTTAGGTACGGATGTACTTTATTCGGGTACCGTTTCTGCGGCGATTGAAGGTGTGCTGCTTCGCACCCCTTCCATAGCCGTATCTCTGGCTTCCTGGGAGCACCGGGACTTTAGCGTAGCGGCGGAAATTACTGCTGCCCTGGTGCGAAAGATGATTCGCGAAAACAAGGTTCTTCCGCCCGGGACACTGCTGAATATCAACATCCCGGCGGTGGAAAAAGAAAAAATCAAAGGAATCAGGATTACAGAGCTGGGGCCGCGGGAGTACGAAAACCACTTTGAAAAAAGATACGATCCCCGGGGGAATGCCTATTTCTGGGCCGTGGGCAAACTGCTGCCCACCCAGGGAGACCACGAAGATTGTGATACCCATGCGGTGGAAAATAACTATGTCTCGATTACGCCTTTGCAGTTCGATTTAACCAATTACGAAATCATCCAGGAAATCAGGAAGTGGGGTTTGGAAGACTCGATTTAAGACGCTTTGGATATGATGCAATGCAATTTTTAGGATGTTCATTTTAGGGCGTTCTTTTGAGAATGCGGGACAAGTGAAGGAAGATCAGGTTAACATATTGGTCCCCGGTGAGGAATAGGGTCAGAAAAAAGAGCAGGATGAGGGTTAAAGTCAGCAGTACTAAAAGGAAAACGCTCTGAGCCGCAAGCTCCATAAGGGAAATAAGAGACATGCTGAAAAGAACGCTCACCAAAAGCAGCCTTAAATAAAAGCCGCGTTCAAAGGAAAGTTTTGTTTTCCTGGCAATAATGGCAAGATTCAAAAGGGCCACCAGAACGTAACTGCTGGCAAAGCTTAAAGCGATTAGTACTTTGCCATGGGCAGCATGGGCGCCATAGAAGTAGATGCCTGCCAGTTTTACGAGGCCGCCCAGCAGGGTGGTAAAAAAGATGGTTTTGACCAGACCCAGCCCCTGCAGGATGCCGATGGTGGTTTGTAGTAGGTACAGGAAAACGCCGCCTAAGGCGAGGATTTGTAAAAGTTCGCCGGCCTGGGTGACCTGAAAGAGCAGCTTGCTAAGCAAGGGACCCCAAAAAAAGAGAATCAGACTGCAGGGGACACCCACGATTAAGGTGATGCCAAGGGCTTCCGAGGTCCGTTGAGAAAGTAAGGGCATTTGTTTTTTGCTCGCTGCTTCGGAAATGGCCGGTACCAGGGTGGTGGACAGGGAGTAGGTTAAGGGAGTGGGAATCGTCAGCAGGGTAAAGGCTACTCCGGTTAGTTCACCATAAAAGGCCGTGGACTGGGAGAGGGTGTAGCCCATTTTTTTCAACTGCTGGGGAATTAAATTTGCTTCAATCGTGGAAACCAGGCTGGTGATGACCCTGGTGACAGTAACGGGAATGCCAAAAGCCAGCAGTCGTTTCATGGTTGAAAGCCGTGGCCGTTGGAAAAGTTTACCGTAAAAAAGGTGTTTGTAGCTGACCACAAGATAAATAAAACCGCTTAATTCACTGCAAAATACCGCAAGAGAAAGGCCGACCGCCGACCAGGTCAAGCCATAAGGCCGGAGCAGGCATACCAATAATAAGCCGGTGCCGATCCGGACCGTTTGTTCGATTAATTGGGTGGCAGCGGTAGGGCGCATATCCTGCAAGCCTTGAAAGAAGCCTTTGAGCGCGGAGGAGACGGCAACTAAAACGATGGTTGGCAGCAGAAACAAAAGAACGGGCAGGACCCGGGGATCGGTATAGAGGTTCTTGATGAAAAACGGGGCCAGCACAATAAAAGAAAAAGACAGGGCAGCAGCAAACAGCACGAGCAGGGTGACCGCGGTTCCCAAAAGGATCTCTGCATTGGAGTATTTTCCCGCGGCCAGTTCCTCCGCAGTTAGTTTGGGGATGGCCGGGGGAAGGCCCATGGTGGAAAAGACGAGCACCGTGATGTATAAAGGAAAAACCATGTTAAAGATGCCCACGCCTTCCGGGCTGATGAGCCGGATAATCATGATTTGATAAAGAAAACCCATCACTTTGACCAAAAGGCTGGCCAAAAGCAGGATAAAAGCACCTTTCAGAAAAGATTGTTTGGTCATTATTGTCCTCCCACAGTCCTGTTTAAAAATTACTATGTGGGAGGCAGAAAAAATATCCACCCTTTCCCAAAGGCCAAGCCAGGGAGCGAGGGTTAAATTTGTCCGACGAAAAAGAAGGATTTTTTAAACTTATGAGTAATATTTATTAGGTGTACGTATTTCAGGCGCGGCTTTTCTACTTACAAGTATGTAAGTACAAATAAATTTACTTCCAAAAAGGAGGAACTTATCTTGCGGGTATATGCTAGTAAAAAACTCAGGAACATCGGGATCTTAGCACACGGCGGGGCGGGGAAAACATCACTGACGGAAGCTATCCTTTTTAATGCCGGACATACCACACGGATAGGCAAGGTTGATGACGGCACAACGGTCACTGATTATTTGCCGGAAGAGATAAAGAGAAAAGTAACGGTAAGCACAACACTTGCTCCTGTGGAATGGAAGGAGCATAAGTTAAATATTCTGGATACACCTGGTTATGCCGACTTTATTGGGGAAGTAAGAAGCGCCATGCGGGCCGCGGACAGTATCGTGCTGGTGGTAGACGGGGTCGCGGGAGTCGAGGTGCAGACCGAGGTCCATTGGGAAGCGGCGGAAGAAGCTGAAAAACCCAGGATTATTTTTGTCAACAAGCTGGACCGGGAAAATGCCAATTACTACCGGGTCCTGGATGATTTAAAACAGCATTTCGGAACCAAGATTGCTCCTTTGATGCTGCCGATTGGGGTAGAGGAAAACTTTTCAGGGGTTGTGGACATCTTAAGGCAGAAAGCCTACAAGTTTGAAGGGAACAAGTGTCAGGAAATCCCCGTTCCGGAAGAATTGAAAAGCGAGATCGAAAAATACCGGGAGCCTTTGACGGAAGCGGCGGCGGAAGGCGATGACGAGTTATTGATGAAATACCTGGACGGGGAAAGCTTAAATGAGCAGGAACTGTACCAGGGCTTGCGACAGGGCATCAAAGACGCCAAGGTGGTGCCGGTTTTCTGTGGTTCGGCCTTGAAAAATATTGGGGTACAGCCCTTGATGGACGCACTCATTGAGTTCTTGCCTTCACCGGTTGATCTTGACGGCGAAGACGCGGCCAATAAGCCGCTGGCGGCGATCGTCTTTAAAACCATGGCCGATCCTTATGTGGGGAAAATAAGCTTTGTCCGGGTGGAGCACGGGACCTTAAAGAGCGATTCGACCATCTATAATCTCAATAAACAAAAAGAAGAGCGCTATGGCTCCTTGCTGTTACTGCGGGGAAAAACCCAGGATACGGTCAGTGAGGCGCAGGCAGGCGATATTGTTTGTATCGCCAAACTATCTGAAACTACCACCGGCGATACCTTAGGGCTCAAGGACAAAACGTCCCTTCTGGAAGGGGTGTCCTTCCCGTCTCCCATCTTTTCCGTAGCAGTCAAGGCGAAATCCCGCAATGACGAAGACAAGGTGGGCACGGCCTTATCCCGACTGGTTGAAGAGGATCCGACCTTAAAGGTCGAGAAAAATATCGAGACGAAAGAGACGCTTATGACCGGAATGGGTGAAACCCATCTGGATATTATCATTGAACGGATGCAGAAGAAGTTCGGGGTCGATGTTTCCACCAGCACGCCGCGAGTGCCTTATCGGGAAACGATTAGAGGAACGGCGGAATATGAATACAAGCACAAGAAACAATCGGGTGGGCATGGGCAATACGGTCATGTGAAGCTGCGCTTTGAACCCTATCCGGACGGTGAATTTGAATTTGCGGAAACCATCTTCGGTGGTGCCGTGCCGAAAAACTACTTCCCGGCGGTGGAAAAGGGAATTCGTGAAGCGATGGCGGAAGGGGTTTTGGCCGGCTACCCCATGACCAATATTAAAGTTACCCTCTATGACGGTTCGTACCATGAGGTGGACTCTTCCGAAATGTCCTTCAAGATTGCAGCCAGCATGTGCTTCAAGAAAGGTGTGGAAAACGCGCGTCCCGTATTGATGGAACCGATTATGGATGTGGAAGTCCGCGTTCCGGAGCAATACATGGGGGATATTATCGGTGATCTAAACGGCAAGCGGGGACGCATTCTTGGGATGGAGCCGGAAGGAAAAATGCAACTGGTGAAAGCGCAAGTGCCGCTGGCGGAAATGTACCGGTATGCCATTGATTTAAAATCGATTACCCAAGGGCGTGGAAATTTCAGCATGCAGTTCTCCCATTATGAAGACGTGCCGCAGCAAACTGCGAAGGAAATCATCGAAAATGCGGCCATGGAGAAAGAGCAGGAAAAATAGCTTTCCGGTAATAATAAAGGAACTGTTTCATGCCTGGAGAAAGAATGAAGCAGTTCCTTTTTTACTATCCCGCCCCAAATTCCTCCTTAAAAGCACCCTCGTTACTGAAGGGGGATTTGGGCACAAAAAAACCCGCCGCTTGCGGCGAGATAGGTTTTAAATATGGCAGGGGCAGTAGGACTCGAACCCACAACCAACGGATTTGGAGTCCGCTACTCTACCAATTGAGCTATACCCCTGTATGTGTCCTTTAACGACACGCCACTTTTTTATTATAGAAGATAAAGGTCCTAGTGTCAACACCAACAAAAGGCAAGTCCCGCCTGCCGGCAATAGCTAAGTTAAGCCGGACGAAGACAAGTCCCTCCGTCGGAGGTGGGGATAGGTAAGATGAAAGGAGAAGGCAAGGAAAGATGGTACTGATGGTTGTCTTTGGTCTGGCCGGTTTTTACCTGAGCGCCCGCTTGTGGCGGTGGTATGATGCGATCTTGCATTTTTTCTCTCCGACCTTACGCATTGCGGATCTAATCACCTGGGGGCTCATGTTATGGTTTATCATCGCTCAATACCAGCGCATATCAGCGATGTTATCGCCCATGTTAATCTGGCGGCTCCTGTTATATTTGCTGCTTTGGAGTGGTGTAACCGTAATTGGCTTTATGCTTATCGGGCTGGTCCGGTTGCTTGTTAAACGCAGGATTTTTCGATAAAGAACGAACGGTTTTTCATTGACTTCCAGATAATACCATGAATATTGGCAGCCTCCGCGGTAAAGCTAGCAATAAAGATACTTTAAAGGAGGTTGATTTATGGTCCACCAGCAAATCCAGCAAATCCAACAAAGAATTAATACGGTAAGTCAAATGGCAAGCCAGCTGCGGCAAGCCGAAGAAAACAATCGACAACGTTTAATGCAGTTGGTGCAGGAAGAAGCTTTTGCCGCTCAACAAATGAACCGGATCCAACAGCTATGCCAGGAAAGCATCTCCAGTCTGCATAGTATTTCTCAGGGAACCATAATGAGCCCACAAAGCTATCATCCTTCTCCCCAAACATCGTTCTACGGACACAGTTACGGACAACAGCAGAGCCCAACAGCCCTTTTTAATTTGGCGACCATGAGTCCCGATACATACGGTAATGTGATGCAGTATATGGGTGGACAAGGTGGCAGCAATATTGGCGGCACTATAGGTAGCGGTATGACTGGTACGACTGCGGGCATGGGTAGTGGGATGGGTACCGGGATAGGTCCCGGCATGGGTGCTGGGATGAGCAGCGGTATCGGTACCGGGATAAGTGGTCCAAGTGGGATAGCCACCGGCATGGGAGGAACGAGTGGAATGATGGGCACCCAGTCTTCTCTCTCGGACATTACCACCATGGGTCCGGATGTGTACCAGGCTTCCCGGGAACAACTTGGGAAAGGGTCAGCGAGCATCAGTCAGATTGGCCAGCAGGCCGGAATCTCATCAGGTCTGAGTCCTCAGGTCGGGCAACAGACCGGTAATACGGGCATGCCCAAGTATAATCAATAGGTCATTATGCCGTTTTTTATAACTTAAGAAAGAAAGGATGAGGAAAAAGCGGAGAAGCAGTCCACAATCCAGACTGCTTCTTTGTTTTGTTATATTTTACATAAAGGAAAAAAATTTATTCTAAAGAATTAAATTGCTTAGACAGTCGGACTACAACTTTTTTGGGGACAGCTACATTGCAGCAAAGATACGCGAAGGGAAGGAGGAGGAATAGACCAATTATGCTACATATCATCCTTGAAGACGAAGAAACCGCGAATATTCGTTGTGAAATCAAACGCATGTCGATCAAACAACTGCGGTTACTGGAGGCATTGATCAAACGGGAAATGCAAAGTAGAAACGACGAGCTTTTCAGTCAGTGGTTGGAAAAAATTGCGGAAATCAAGTCCGATTTTGCCTAATGGCAAGATTCTGTTTGACGTTTTTTCCCACACCAGCTATAATTAACAAGTAAGAGGTGGGAAAAAATGATAAAACTTGTCTATCATGGTCATGCTTGCTTTAGCATTAGTGACGGTACATATGATTTGCTGATCGATCCGTTCCTGAAGGGGAACCCCTTGGCGGATGTACAGCCGGATGAAGTTAATCCGACTCATATTTTGGTGACCCATGGTCATTCTGATCATCTGGGCGATGCTTTGGAAATTGCCCGCAGAACGAAAGCGGAAATTGTTGCGCCGAACGAGTTGGCCCAGTATTGTAGCATGCAGGGTGCGCAGATTGCCGCCATGCACATCGGTGGCGCGAGAAGCTTTCCCTTTGGCCGGCTGAAGATGACGCCGGCATGGCATGGTTCAGCAATTATTCAAGGTAATGAAATCATTTATACGGGCACGCCCTGTGGGTATATTATTGAAATGCAGGGAATTACGATTTATCACGCGGGCGATACCGGCCTCTTCGGCGACATGAAGCTTATCGGCCAGCGCAATCAGATTGATTATGCTTTGCTGCCCATCGGCGATAATTACGTAATGGGTCCTTATGATGCCGTTGAGGCGGCCCTGATGCTGCAGGCAAAAATCACTATTCCGATGCATTATGATACCTTCCCGATCATTAAGCAGAATCCCTATCTTTACATCGAAAAACTGCGGGAAAACGGACTGCAGGGGATTGTTTTAAAACCAGGTGAAGCGATTACCGCTCCGACGGTATAAATATTTCATGGCAAGTGTAAAGAGATAGCCTACACTATCTCTTTTTCTTCTGTTTTTCATTGGGAGGAGTTGGAAGTAAGGGTGAACGAAGTTTTCGACAAGGAACAAGCACCAAAGGAACAGGCACGAGTGGAACAGGACCGGAAGTATATCTTAGCCTTTCACAAAATATTCAGTATTAATCTTAATAATCTGTACGAGCGCATTAAGCAGTCTTACGGCTCTTTTGAGGCGGCCTGGCAGGCGGAGGAATTTCCCTTCCGGATGGGGCTAACGAAAAAACAAACCGAGGCTTTTGTCCAGTTGAAAAAGTCCATTGATCCGGAAAGGCTGGAAGAAGAGTGTTTCCGCAAAAAAATCAACTATGTGACCAGATCTGAGCAAAGATTCCCTTTTTTGTTGTTGCAAATTTCTGATATTCCGTGTATTCTATATTATTGTGGTGAGATATCATTATTGGCAAACAATTGTCTCGCCATTGTTGGCTCGCGACAGGCGACGGTCTACGGGCTGAAACAGGCTCGAATGTTTGCGGAGGAGTTGAGCAACAATGAGCTTACCATTGTCAGCGGCCTGGCGCGGGGCATCGATGCTGCCGCCCACGAAGGGGCTTTAACGGGAAAAGGCAGCACCATTGCCGTTTTGGGGGCGGGGTTGGATGAACTCTATCCGCGGGAGAACCGCCGGCTGTTTCAGCGGATTTGCGAACAAGGCCTGGCACTTAGCGAATTTCCTCCGGGAACGAAACCCTTGAGTCATCACTTTCCGATTAGAAACAGAATTATCAGCGGCTTGAGTTCAGGCGTTTTTGTAATAGAAGCCAAAGCCAGAAGCGGGTCTTTGATTACTTGTGATTTGGCACTGGAACAGGGGAAGGAAGTTTTTGCGTTACCGGGGGTGGTCACAAGCCCCAACAGCATCGGTTCCTTACGTTTAATCCAGCAAGGAGCTAAACTGGTGATTTATCCGCAGGATATTCTTGAAGAATTAGGATATGAATACCGGGCGGAGGTATATAATAATCAAAAAGCCAAGATTGAAGACATTAGTAAAACTGAAAAAAGAATCTACAATTTGCTCTCTTGGGAGCCTGTGAATATCGATTTATTGCTGGAAAGAAACATGGGGCAGGAGGAAATGGTCCTAAGAATTCTGCTCGAGTTGGAGTTAAAAGGATTGATTAAGCAGCTTCCCGGAAAGTATTATGTAAGAGTTTAAGCTATTAAGTTTCGAGGTGAGAATCCAGTGACAAAGACATTAGTAGTAGTTGAATCGCCTGCCAAGGCTAAAACCATCGGAAAATATTTAGGACGCAAGTACACTGTGAAAGCATCGATGGGGCATGTGCGTGATTTACCCAAAAGCCAGTTCGGGGTTGATGTGGAAAAAGATTTTGCGGTTAAGTATATTACCATCCGCGGAAAAGGAGAGTTGTTAAAAGAATTAAAAGCCTTAGCGAAAAAGAGTGATGAAGTGCTGATCGCCACTGACCCGGACCGGGAAGGGGAAGCCATCGCCTGGCATTTAAAAGAGTTTTTCCAACTGCCGGAGGAGAAAAAATGCCGCGTGGAATTTAACGAAGTCACCAAGAAAAAAATCCTGGAGGCGATTAAACAACCACGGCAAATCGACCACAACCGGGTGGATGCCCAGCAAACGCGGCGGGTCCTGGACCGGATCGTCGGGTATAAGTTGAGTCCACTCTTGTGGCGCAAAATCAAAAAAGGCTTAAGTGCAGGCCGGGTGCAGTCGGTGGTGGTGCGTTTAATCTGCGACCGGGAAAACGAAATTACGAATTTCACGCCGGAAGAATACTGGACCTTGACGGCGGAGCTCAATAAAGGGAAAAGCAGCTTTGAAGCTTTGCTCATCAAAATCAACGGCGAGAAAGCGGATTTGAAAAAAGAAGATGAAGTTAACGCCATCGTGCAAAAGATTAACCGGCAGCCTTTTGTGGTCGAGTCGGTGAAAAAGAAAGAGCAGAAGAAAAACCCGGCTCCTCCTTTTATCACCAGCACCTTGCAACAGGATGCCTCGCGGAAACTGAATTACACGGCGAAAAAAACCATGCTGATTGCCCAGCATCTCTACGAAGGGATTGAACTGGGCAAGGAAGGTTCCGTGGGTTTGATTACATACATGAGAACCGATTCCACCCGCATCAGTGAAGAAGCCAAGGACGAGGCCAGGCAATATATTGAAACGGTCTTTGGAGAAAAGTATCTGGCCGAGGGCGGTAAGGGGCGCAATTATGTAAGCAAAGGGAGAACCCAAAACGCCCACGAATGTATCAGACCTACCTCTGTTTTTCGCGATCCGGCGACGGTGAAAGGGTTTTTAAAGCCGGACCAGTATAAGCTGTATAAGTTGATCTGGGAGCGCTTTGTCGCTTCCCAAATGGCGGCTCTGGTGAATGAAGTCACCACGGCGGAAATTAAAGTTGACGACTGCCTTTTCCGGGCCACCGGTTCGGTGGTTATCTTCCCGGGCTATACCAAAATCTACGTGGAAGGCAGCGATGAAAAGGTAAAAAAGGAAGAAAGCACGCTTCCGGAATTGGTGGAAAACGAAAAAGTGAAGCTGAAAAAACTCCTTCCGAAACAGCACTTTACCCAACCGCCTTCCCGTTTTACGGAAGCAACGCTTATTAAAACCCTGGAGGAAAAAGGGATTGGCCGTCCCAGTACCTATGCGCCGATTCTGGATACCATTGTCAGCCGTGGCTATGTGTTCCGGGAAAAAAAGCAGTATGCGCCGACCGAATTGGGCTTTTTGGTGGTGGATCTGCTGAAAAAGTATTTCCCGGAAATCATTGATGTGGAATTCACGGCCAACATGGAGGACAAATTGGATGCCATTGAGGAAGGGCAAGATGACTGGAAAGAGGTCTTGGGACGCTTTTTTGAGCCCTTTAACGAGAAACTGAAAATTGCCGACCGGGAAATCGGACAGATTGAAATTGCCGACGAAGTGACCGAGGAAATCTGTGAAAAATGTGGACGCAACATGGTGATCAAGCAAGGACGCTTTGGCAAGTTTCTGGCTTGCCCGGGTTTTCCGGATTGCCGCAATACGAAACCGCTCCTTGAAAAAACAGGCCTTCAATGCACGAAATGTGGCGAAGGGGCCATTATCACCCGGCGGTCCAAGAAGGGGAAGAAATTCTACGGTTGCAGCAATTATCCCAAGTGTGATTTTATCTCCTGGGATGAGCCGGTGAATAAACTCTGTCCGCTTTGTAAGCAACTCCTTGTGCTCAAGAACAGTCAAAAAGAAGGTCCAAAATATGTATGTTCAGCTGAAAACTGTAAATACACCGAAAAAGTAGAGCAGAAGCATGGTAAAAAAACCGAAACCGTCCCAGAAGAGGATAGAGTCCTAGTTTAGAAAAAAGTTTGGCTTATTGATGATTTAAACTGAGCAACAGGTAACGGGGGAAGTCATTTTGGAGCAGACCATTCATGTTATCGGTGGCGGTTTGGCAGGAAGCGAAGCCGCCTGGCAAATCGCCCAACGGGGGATTAGAGTAAAATTATTCGAGATGAGACCGGCGCAAATGACGCCCGCTCATCACAGTGCATTTTTTGCGGAACTGGTGTGCAGCAATTCTTTACGGGCCAGCAATTTGACGAATGCCGTGGGTCTCTTAAAGGAAGAGATGCGGCAACTGTATTCCTTAATCATGAGTTGTGCCGACCAGACCCGGCTCCCGGCTGGGGGAGCCTTAGCGGTAGACCGGGAGGCTTTTTCCCGCATGGTAACCGAGAAAATCACCAGGCATCCGCTGATTGAGGTGCGGCGGGAAGAAGTAAAGTCCATCAACCCCAATGAATTGACGGTTGTGGCGACTGGTCCTTTGACCAGCAACGGGTTGGCCAGGGAACTTTCGCAGCTGACCGGCGCCGGCTATTTATATTTTTACGATGCGGCAGCGCCGATTGTTTACGGGGAAAGCATCGACTACGAGCGCGCTTTTTGGGCGTCGCGATACAATAAAGGGACGGCCGACTATCTGAATTGTCCGATGAATGAAGCGGAATACCAGCGGTTTTACGAAGCACTGATTACAGCCGAGGTCCATCCCCTGAAGGAATTTGAAGAGGAAAAGTATTTTGAGGGGTGCATGCCCATTGAGGTGATGGCTAAACGAGGATCACAGACCTTGCTGTTTGGCCCCCTAAAGCCGGTTGGTTTATATGATGAGCGTAAACAGGAAAGGCCCTATGCCGTGGTGCAGCTACGTCAGGATAACCGGGAGCGGACCTTGTTGAATATGGTGGGTTTTCAGACCCGTTTAAAATGGGGAGAGCAGCAAAGGGTCTTTCGTTTAATTCCGGGGCTGGAAAAGGCGGAATTTGCTCGATTCGGAGTGATGCACCGCAATACCTTTTTAAATTCCCCGCAGGTGCTGTTAGCCACCACCCAGCTTAAAGCCCATCCGCGCATCCTGATTGCAGGACAGCTTTCCGGGGTGGAAGGATACGTGGAATCGGCCGCATCAGGGCTGATTGCCGGGATTAACGCCGGTCGTCTTTTTAAAGGACAGGAGCCCTTGCCCGTTCCGCCGGAAACAGCCATCGGCGCGCTGTTAAACTATATTTCTGATTCCAGCCTGACGGATTTTCAGCCCATGAACATTACTTTCGGTTTAATGCCACCCTGGCCGGAAAAAGTCCGGGATAAGGAAAAGAAACATCTCCTTATTGCGGAAAGAGCCCTCAAGGCTCTTGCCGCTTGGAAAGCACAGCTTTAAAAACACGTGGAAACGGTCGCTGCATTAAAAAGATTTGAGTTTTTCCAACAGTCGGAGCTTAAAAAAAGCCAGTTTAAGAAAAGGTTGTGAGACAGATGTTACTATTGCCATTATTAGATAGTTTTTTATCTTATTTAAATAACGAAAAAATGTTGGCAAAAATGACTGTAAAGTCTTATAATAGTGATTGGAATGACTTCTTAAACTTTTTAGAAAATGAAATAAATATTGATATAGCAACTTTAGATGTTAAAGAAATCACTCATCTTACCGTGCGGAAGTACATGGCCTACCTAAGCAACCAGAACTATAAAAAAAGTACGATTGCCCGTCATCTGGCGGCGCTGAAAAGTTTTTTCCGCTATCTTTTGAAGATGGAGTTGATTAAGCAAAATCCCCTGGCTTTGGTGGCGACTCCGCGCATCCCCAAAAAGTTGCCCCGGTATTTGGAGGAAGAAGAAATGGGCCGGGTCATCGAACAACCGAGCCGCCTTGATAACACCGGCCTCAGGGACCGGGCTATTCTGGAACTGCTCTACGGCGCCGGGATTCGGGTCAGCGAACTGACTTCCCTGAACGTATCCAGTGTGGATTTGGCGCTGGGCTACGTGCGGGTGATGGGGAAAGGCAGTAAGGAAAGAGTCGTGCCGATTGGAAAGGAAGCGATTAAGGCTCTAAAAACTTACCTGGAAACAGCACGGCCGCAGTGGGCCGACAACGCTGAGACTGCTCTGTTTGTAAATAAAAAGGGAGGAAGATTATCCGACCGGTCGGTGCGGACCATTGTCCACACTTACTGCCGGCAGGCGGGAGCCAAAGAAGACCTTTCTCCCCATGGCTTTCGACATAGTTTTGCCACCCATTTACTGAACAATGAGGCCGATTTAAGGGCAGTGCAGGAGCTTTTGGGGCATCGAAAAATATCTACGACGCAGATTTACACCCATGTTTCCAATAAAAAATTGCGGCAGGTGTACCGCATGACTCATCCGAGGGCTTGAGAGCGGCTGAAAGCTGAGTCTGGAAAAATGGTGAGAGGCGAGGAGGTGAGGAAAAGGGAATGTTTCATGGAACAACGATCATCGGTGTAAAAAGAGGGAAGCAGGTGGCCGTAGCCGGGGATGGGCAGGTGACCCTGGGTCAAAATATAATTATGAAGCACCATTCCAAAAAAGTGCGCCGCCTGTACCATGGCAAGGTGATTGCCGGTTTTGCCGGTTCGGTCGCCGATGCCTTCTCACTCTTTGAGAAATTTGAAAAGAAGCTGGAGGAATATCACGGAAATCTAACTAAGGCCGCGGTGGAGCTCGCCAAACACTGGCGCACCGACAAGGCGCTAAGGAACCTGGAGGCCATGTTGGTCGTGGCGGACCGGGAAAACCTGTTGGTCCTTTCGGGAACCGGCGAAGTAATCGAGCCGGACGACGGGATCGCGGCGATTGGCTCGGGAGGGCCCTATGCCCTGGCGGCAGCTAAAGCCTTAGTCCAACATACAGATTTGTCCCCTGGAGAAATCGTGCAGACGGCCTTGAAGATTGCCGCAACGATTTGTGTGTATACCAATGAGGTGATCACCTTAGAAGAAATTTAATCAAAAAGAAATTTAAATAGAAAGGGGTGTCATATGGAAAAAGCGTTAACTCCGCGGGAGATTGTAGCCGAATTAGACAAATACATCGTGGGGCAGGAAAAGGCGAAAAGATGTGTGGCGATCGCCTTAAGGAACCGTTACCGCCGGAATGTGCTGGCCGATGAGCTGCGGGACGAAGTTATCCCGAAAAACATTTTGATGATTGGGCCGACCGGTGTTGGTAAAACGGAGATTGCCCGGAGATTGGCCAAACTGGTAAATGCGCCGTTTATCAAAGTAGAAGCCACGAAATATACGGAAGTAGGTTATGTGGGACGCGATGTAGAATCAATGGTGCGCGATCTGGTCGAGATTTCTGTTCGCATGGTGAAGCAGGAAAAAATCAAGGCGGTCGAAGAACGAGCCATGGAAATGGCTGATGAAGTCCTTGTTAACATATTAAGTAATGGCAACAGCAACGATGCGACAAACAACCCTTTTGCCATCTTGTTTGGCGGTAGTGCCACGGATGACACTGAAGAAAACGAGCCAACCGATGTGGATAATAATGCGGAAAAAAGGGAAAGAATAAGAGCAAAAATAAAAAATGGAGAATTGGACCACGAATTTGTCGAGATCGAAGTGGAAGATGCCGCAACTTCTCCGGCAATGGACTTCTTTGTGGGAAGCAATTTCGAAGAATTGGGTATGAGTTTTCAGGATATGTTTGGCAGCATTTTTCCGAAAAGGAAAAAAAAGAAGAAAGTGACAGTGGCCCAGGCACGCAAAATATTGACTCAAAGCGAAGCGCAAAAGTTAATTGATATGGAAGAAGTAATTAATGAGGCGGTAAAACGTACCGAGCAAAACGGGATCATCTTTTTGGACGAAATAGACAAAATAGCAGGGTATGACCACACATCGGCGGATATTTCGAGAGGAGGTGTACAAAGGGATATTTTGCCTATTGTCGAAGGTTCCACGGTTATGACCAAGTACGGCTCCGTAAAAACAGATTATATCTTGTTTATTGCGGCCGGGGCTTTTCATACCAGCAAACCTTCCGACTTAATACCGGAATTGCAAGGACGTTTTCCGATACGTGTGGAATTGGAGAGCCTTTCCAAGGACGATTTTAAGCTCATTCTCATAAAGCCACGCAATTCACTCATTAGACAATACACAGAATTATTAAAGACAGAGGGGGTATTGCTAGAATTTACTGAAAATGCTATTGAAGAAATTGCAAATATCGCGTATACTGTAAACAATCAAACAGAAAACATTGGCGCTCGACGACTTCATACCATTGTCGAAAAATTATTGGAAGATGTTCTTTTTGAAGCTCCTGATGTGGAACCCAAAAAGATCAGTATCGACCATAATTTTGTTAAAAATAAATTGCGCTCTATTGTGGAAAATGAAGATTTAAGTCGGTATATTTTGTAATTATTTAATTTAGGAGGAAAGATATATTATGAAGACACTTTTAGAGAAAACCCGAACGGTAAACAAACTCTTACAAAAGACGGCAGGGAATCCCGTCGAATTCACGGAGATCGCCAAAGTGCTCAGTGACTTGATTGACTGCAACGTGTACATTGTGGGCAGAAGAGGAAAGATATTGGGTTATGCTTTCATGGATGGCTTTGTTTGCCAAGCGATTGAGGACATCGTTATGAAAGCGGAAAGGTTCCCGGAATCCTACAACGAAGAATTAATGAGGATCACGCAGACCCATGCGAACATCTCCTCTAAAGACACCAGTGATTGCATTTTCACCCTGGAAAAAGAATGTGGCTTTGAAAATAAAATCACTACCGTTGTGCCGATCATGGGCGGCGGAGAAAGACAAGGAACCCTTTTACTGGTGAAATACGAAAGCGAATTCGCCAACGAAGACTTGGTCTTAGGTGAATATGGCGCCACGGTAATTGGTATGGAGATCCTGCGCACCAAGGCCGAACGGATCGAGGAAGAAGCCAGGAGAAAGGCAGCGGTGCAAGTGGCTATTGGAACCCTGTCTTATTCCGAACTGGAAGCCATTGAGCATATTTTTGCGGAATTAAAGGGTAAAGAAGGTCTGCTGATTGCCAGCAAGATCGCGGACCGCGTAGGGATTACCCGTTCCGTTATCGTAAACGCCCTGCGCAAGTTTGAAAGCGCCGGGGTTATCGAATCCAAGTCTTTAGGGATGAAAGGTACCTACATCCGCATCCTGAACGAAAATCTGTTGGAAGAACTTGCTAAAATGAAGCTATACTAGAATATAAATGATACTACGTTATAACAGATGTTGAACAACAAGCTGGGTTTAATACAAAAGAAAGCAAAGACCTTAACCTATCTGTTTGTAAGCGGCTAAGGAAGAGGAGTGACTGTTTAGTTACTCCTTTTTGCTTTCTTTTTTTTGTGCAAATATTAACATTACGGGGCAGGAATATTCGAGTGAATAATGAATTTAAATAAATAACTTTATTTGTGTCGAAGATTTCTGAAAAATAGGGGAATAAGAACTTTAATCATAGGGTTCAGCTTGAAGGGAGAAAAGCATCTAATGAAAAAGAATAGCCTGTCTTTTATATCCTTGCTGCTATTTTTCATCTGTGTAACAAATCTATTCTTTTCTTGTCTTCCGGTGCAGGGAGAAGCTATATCATTGCCGGATTCTTCTGCCCCCGTAACCTCCTTTCTTGATATAGCAGGGCATTGGTCGGAAAAGGAGATTGCCGCCTGGACAACTCATGGACTGGCAGGCGGCTATCCCGACGGCACCTTTCGGCCGGACAGCCCCATAACACGGGCGGAGTTTGTGACTTTGGTCAACCGTGCCTTTGGTTATACAAAGATAGCTGAACAAATAGCTACAACGGTCGACGGACATGCCACCGGTTCGATGACTTTTCAAGACGTCGCGGCAACAGACTGGTTTGCCGGAGAATTCGCCAATGCTTCAGCCGTGGGTTATCTTGGCGGCTACCCGGATGGCACGGTTATGTGCGCGATTTTGCCTGGTCTGCTGATGCAGAATGGCTTTTGATGCCTTCAGTAGCTGGGGTAGCCGGCACTGGTTCCAGTACATACATTCCTGATTATTACGATCAAAATTGGAATGGCAATCATAAAGTTGTTTTCGTCGGTGGCAACTGGTTTGACGATACTTACGCCGGTCTGTTCTATTGGGTAGTTCAATATGAATCTTCACTTGCAAGCTATCTTGTAGGCAGCCGCCTCCTTTATATCCCTAAAGACAAGCATCAGAGCGATCAAAGGTTGTAGAATGACCCGGCACCTTTTCGCCTTTAAAACCAGGTGAGGGACCGCCGATGGTAAAACTTAAATAAGTGTTAGATTTTTGATATAATTAGTAAATAAAAATAATTTTTGCGACCTTTTGTTAAAAATTATTAACGATAAAAAGGAATTTGTTTCTTAAGCTAGAATTTAGTAAATAAGTTGTATATTTTGGTTTTGGGAGATAGGACTAATGATTAACACCGAATTAATCAGCATCCTGAAAGAAGGGATGGCCGGAAGCAGTATGCGCCATACGATGCTGGCCAATAATATTGCCAACGTCAATACGCCCGGTTACAAACGCAGCGATATTGACTTTAAATCTACGCTGGCCCAAGCACTGGACAAGTCTTCGCTCCGGCTGAAAACCACCCATCCGGTTCATTTCAAGCATTTAGGTCTTTCCACCGGGCCGGTGCAAGCGCAGGATTTACAGACCAGCTTGCGGAATGATGGCAACAATGTGGACGTGGACATGGAGCTGGCCACCATGGCGGAAAACAACTTATATTTCAACAGTCTGGCCCAGCTTTTATCCTCTCAGCTTTCATTACTCAGGCAATCTATTATGGAAGGAAGGCGGTAATCAATGGATCTTTTCCATGCATTGAACACCAGTGCCACCGGGTTAAGCGCGGAACGTCTAAGAATGGACGTGATCTCCTCGAATATTGCCAATGCCAACACCACGCGCACGGAGAAAGGAGGCGCCTATCGGCGGCGGGTCGCCGTATTAGCGCCGCAAAACGCGCCTAGTTTCCAGCAGGTCCTGCAGAATTCCCTCCGGAAACAGGCACCGTATAGCGGGGTCAGGGTTGCCGAGGTTGTGGAAGATTCCAGCCCGTTAAAAAGGGTCTATGATCCGACTCATCCTGACGCCGGGCCCGATGGTTATGTGGATTATCCCAATGTGGACATCATGAAGGAAATGGTGGAACTGATCACTGCTTCCCGCTCCTATGAGGCGAATGCCACGGTTTTAAATTCCACCAAAAGTATGTTTTTGAAAACCTTAGAAATTGGACGTCTGTAGGTGATTAAACGATGAATATTACCAATCTTAAGCCTTTTTCTTCAGTCCTCCCCGCCGGGACAGGGGAAAAAACGGAAGCACCAGCCACCCAAAAGCAGGCGCAGGCCTTTGGAGATTTTTTGAAAGAGGCACTGCATAAAGTAAATACAATGCAGCTTGATGCCGAAAAAATGGCGGCAGATTTTACCGTGGGCAAAGACGTGCAGTTACACGAGGTAATCATCGCCACAGAAAAAGCCACTTTAGCCTTACAGTTAACCATGCAGATTAGAAACAAGGCCATCGATGCTTATCAGGAAATCATGCGGATGCAAATCTGATTTGGCTAGAACTTGTTGACTATGCAACCTAACGAATGATGAGGTCGATTTCGTTCTGAGGTGAGACAATGAACTTTTGGACACAGGTTTCCGAACAAATTAGAAATATATGGCAAAAGCTTACAACATGGCAAAAGTTTACGTTGGCAGGGATTCTTGCGCTCTTTCTGATCGTGGTTGTGATCGTTATTTTTGCTAATCGGTCCCAGATGGAGGTCTTGTATTCCGGCTTGAACCCTGAAACGGCGGCGGCTATGACCGCAAAACTGAAGGAGCAGAAAGTCCCCTACAAATTGGTGGATGATGGGCGGACCATCCTTGTTAATGCCAAAGACAAATATCAACTGCGTTTGGATATGGTCAATGAGGTGAACTTTAGCGGTGTAGTAGGATTTGAATCCTTTAACGAAACCCGCTTTGGGGAGACCGATACCGACAAAAGGGTGCGCTTTCTGGTCGCCTTGCAAGGGGAATTGACCAGGACCATCGAAGAGTTGGACGAGGTCGATAAGGCCAATGTCCATATTGCTTTGCCGCAACCCTCATTATTTATTCGTGATGAAAAAGAAGCAACAGCTTCTGTTTTATTGCGTTTAAAGCCTTATGCCACATTAGACCCTGCGCAGGTTAAATCTATTATGTCTTTTGTCAGTCACAGTGTGGAAGGGCTAAAGGAATCCAACGTTACGGTCATGGATGTCAAAGGGAATCTGCTTTCCGAAGGGATTGCCGATGACTCGGAACTGGCATCCACCAAAATATCCGCCAATCAATTAGCCTTGAAAAAAGAGTATGAAAAAGAACTGGGCCAGTCCATTTTGTCCATGCTGGAAAGAATGCGCGGTCCGGGGAAAGCGGTGGTCCGGGCCAGTGTGGAAATGGATTTCGACAAGGTGGAGACCCTGTCTGAAACTTACGGCGAACCGGTGATTCGCAGCGAGCAGATCCGGGAGGAAAGTTACAGCGGGAGCAGCCCGTCCGTAGGCGGCAATCCGGCTGATTCTAATATGACGGGCATTACATATGGAACTACCGGGGGAACCGGAAACAGCGAACACGAGCTCAGCGAACAGGTGCGAAACTACGAAATCAGTAAGGTAACCGAAACAAAAGTAGTCGCTCCGGGGAAAGTGAAGAAGCTTTCCTTATCCGTAATTGTGGACGGAGAGTTAACCCCGGAGGAGGAAAATAAAATCCAGGATGCCGTGGCCATGGCTGCCGGAATTGATCCGGAAAGAGGAGACCAGCTTTCGGTAGTTGGGATGCCCTTTTCGAACACGGAGGCCGAAGAATTGGAGAAAGCCCTGGCGAAAAGGGAAACCTTCGAAAGATGGATGGAGTTTTTCAAAGTGGCGGTTATTCCTTTGACGGTTCTTTTGATTTTAGCTTTTGTGGCTTTTATGCTGAAACGCCATGTTGTCCAGCGCCAAGGAGGGCCCTATCCTGGGGTGGTGAGCCAGGAGGAAATGGCAGCCCAAGGTGAAAGTGAAGAGGGCGTCGAATTGAATTTATCCCCTGAAGCGCTGGAACAGAAGAACCTGGAAAAACAGATTGAAAATCTGGTGAGAACGAAACCTGAAGATGTAGCTAAAGTGATCAAGACTTGGTTAGTGGAAGAGTAGAGGTGAAAGAGTTGGGAAAGGGCCAACAGTTAAACGGTCGTCAAAAAGCGTCGATATTTATGATTAGTTTGGGGCCTGAAAAATCGGCGGAAATCATGAAGCACTTAAGCGATGAAGAAATCGAGCAACTCACCCTGGAAATAGCCAACATCCGCAAAATCAACAGCGAACAGTTACAGGCGGTCAACCAGGAATTTACCCAGTTATACATGGCCTCGCATTATATCGCCCAAGGGGGTATTGAATACGCCAGGGAAGTGTTGGAAAAAGCTCTGGGCACGGAAAAAGCCTTAAGTATCATCAATAGTCTGTCTTCCAACCTGCAAATCAAGCCCTTTGATTTTGTGCGCAATACCGACCCCGCCCAATTGTTGAACTTCATTCAGGGCGAAAACTCGCAAACGATTGCTTTAATCATGTCCTACCTGGATCCTGAACAGGCGGCGGCCATATTATCTTCTTTGCCCAGCGAACGACAAACCGAAGTGGCCAAAAGAATTGCCATCATGGACAGTACCTTGCCGGAGATCATCCGGGAAGTGGAAAATACCCTGGAAAAGAAGATTAGCGCCTTGGGAACCCAAGACCATACCATTGCCGGCGGCATCAACGCCATTGTTCAGATTTTGAACAAAGTTGACCGGTCTACCGAAAAAACCATTCTGGAAACTTTGGAAGTACAAGACCCGGTCTTATCTGAAGAAATCAAGAAGCTCATGTTCGTCTTTGAAGACATTATCACCATGGATGACCGCAGTATCCAGTTGGTCTTGCGTGAAGTGGAAAGCAAAGATTTGGCTTTGGCTCTGAAAGGCGCCAGCGAAGATGTGGCCAACAAAATCAAAAGGAACATGTCCAAACGGGCCAGCGAAATGCTGGAAGAAGAAATCACCTTTCTTGGCCCGGTGCGCTTAAGAGATGTCGAAGAGGCTCAACAACGGATTGTGAATACCATTCGTCGCTTAGAAGAAGCCGGTGAGATTATTATCTCCCGTGGAGGAGGAGATGAAGTAATTGACTAAAGTAATCAAAGCGTGTTTTGTTAAACAACATCTTGTTAATCAAAATCCAATACGGAAAAAGGAAAAGGCTTTGCCTGCATCGGCGCCTTCTTCCGCTCCGGATGCCGGTCAGAATAAGACTACTGAAGAATTTACCAGGGAAACCAGTACGGCGATTTATCTGGAAACCAAAGCCGTTGTGAATGAATTAATCATGGAAGCCGAAAAAAAGGCGACGGCTATTCTCGGCGAAGCACAAAGTAAAGCGGATCAGTTGCTTCAGCAGGCGCAACAAGAGCGCGAGGAACTGCTGAAAAAGGCCCAGGAAGAAGGCTTCCAAAAAGGCTATCAGGAAAGCATAGAAAAAGCGGAAGAAGAAATCGCCGTTTACAAAGCACAAACCTTAGACCTGCTTAATTCCTTAAGTGTCCTGAAAAAGAATTATTTAGCCGAGCAGGCGGATGATATTTTGGATTTAATCATGCTGATCACGAAAAAAATGCTCAATGTGGCGATTGAATATAAACCAGAGGTTATTGCCTCCATTGTGAAGAAGGTGCTGGAAGAAACCAGCGAAGCCGAATCCATAACGATTAAAGTAAATCCGATCCATATGCCTTTTTTAGACTTTACGAATGAAAACATGCTCGATCTGGTGAAAAACAAGTTTACGGTGGAGCCGGATTCGGGCATCAAACCGGGTGATTGCATTGTCGTCACCGAAAAAGGATTTATCGACGCGCAAATCGATGAACAAATGCAGTACCTAAAGAAAGTCATAAAGGAAGAGTGGATGAATGTTTGATTTCGCGAAAGCCCAAAAAGCCGTGGCCCGTACCAGGACCTACCGATTTAAAGGCTATGTTTCCGAGATTATTGGTTTAATTATTCAATCCCACGGGCCAAAAGCCGGAATTGGCGAACTCGTTCACATCCAAAAGGGTAACAGGGTCATTCCGGCGGAAGTGGTAGGCTTTAAAGATAATAAAACGCTCCTCATGCCCCTAGGTGATATGGGTGGAGTGGTGCCGGGCGATTTGGTTATTGCTAGCGGAGAATCCTTAAAAGCGCGAGTAGGGCCGGAGATTGTTGGCCGGGTCCTCGGCGGATTGGGCGAGCCCCTCGATGGAAAAGGAGATTATGCCTGGGTAGAGACCTTACCCTTAAATACAGAACCACCCCATCCACTTAAAAGAAAAATGATCAAAGAACCGTTGGCCCTGGGTATTAAAGCGATTGACAGCTTGCTGACTTGTGGCAACGGGCAAAGACTGGGGATCTTCTCCGGCAGCGGCGTGGGAAAGAGCACCTTACTTGGGATGATTGCCAGAAACAGCAGTGCTGACGTGAACGTAATCGCCTTGATCGGCGAACGGGGCAGAGAAGTAAGGGAGTTTCTGGAAAATGATTTGGGGGAAGGGTTGCAAAAGTCGGTGGTTGTAGTCGCCTCCTCGGATCAACCGGCCTTAATCCGGGTCAAAGCAGCCTTTTTGGCTACGGCTGTGGCCGAGTATTTCCGGAATCAGGGGGCCAAAGTAATCCTCATGATGGACTCGGTCACCCGCTTTGCCATGGCGCAACGGGAAATCGGCTTAGCCATCGGCGAACCACCGGCCACCAAAGGATACACGCCTTCCGTATTTGCTTTGTTGCCGCGTCTTTTGGAACGCACCGGCACTTCGGAAAAAGGAAGCATCACCGGTTTATACACCGTCCTTGTCGATGGTGATGACATGAATGAACCGATCGCCGATGCGGCCAGAGGAATTCTCGACGGACATGTCGTTCTTTCTCGCAAACTGGCGGCCATGGGTTATTATCCGGCCATCGATGTTTTAAACAGTGTCAGCCGGGTCATGCTCAACATCGTCGATGAAGCGCATGTCAACGCCGCCCATAAAATCAAAGAAATCATTGCTGTTTACCAGGATGCCAAAGATTTAATCGACATCGGCGCTTATCAAAAAGGGAACAATCCCAAAATTGACCTGGCGATTGAATATATTGAGCAAATCAACAATTTCTTAAAACAGGATGTGCAGGAGTATTGGCAGTATTCCCAAACCATCGACAAAATGAAGGAAATCTATGATCAGATTGAAGGAAACGGGTAGATAGACGATGTTTAAATTTCGGTTGGCCAATGTAAAACGGTTAAGAGAACATCAGGAAAGAATCTGTTTGGAGAAAGTTGAAAACTGTGTTGCCCAGTTTAATCAAGCCTTAAAGCGTAGAAAAGAAATCAAGTATAAAATTGTTTCCCTGGAGCATGATTTTTCGCAAGTTCTGCACGGGGAGATTTCCGCTGAGGAAGTACTGCTTTACCGCAATTATTTGACCTATCAATACAAACTGCTCCAACTCCAGGATGCCGTAGTGGAAGAAAAAAAGCAGTCGCTGGAAGAAGCCAAGCAGAAGCTCGTTCAAGCCATGAAAGAAAGAAAAATCATTGATAAGCTCCATGAAAAGCAATACTTAAACTATTGTGAGGAAGAAAACAGGCGCGAACAACAATTCTTAGACGAATTGGCTTTAAATATCAAGAGAAGGTAATGGGGTCAAGATGAAGAAAAAGGTAATTGTGATTATGTTAGCAATCTTAATTATCGGATGCAGTGGGGCTGTAGGAGCTCATCTGGCAGGTTTCCTTGATTTAAGTGGCATTTTTGTCAAAGTGCCCTTTTTGCAAGGGCTGGCCAAAAAGCCTCCTGAACTGACGGCGGAGAGCTTTGTTTCACCCATTGAGGAAGAAAACAAAAAACTGCGTGGCGAAAACAGTGAACTGCAAAGCAAAATTACCGCTCTGGAAGAGGAAAAAACGGCTCTCCTGGAACAGGCCACCGAATTACAAGCCGAAATCAACCAATTAAAAGCGGAAAAAAGTGACAAGGAGAGGGTAAAACATAATACCGAAAAACTGGCCGAGTATTACCGGGAAATGAAACCGGATGCAGTGGCCAAAATTATGGAAAACCTGGATGATGATACTGTGATTATGATTCTCTCGTTCCTGGACAAAAAAAGGTCCGGTGAAGTCATTTCTTTGCTGGATCCCCAGCGAGCCGCCCTCATCACTTCATTAATGCTGGAAGAAGGAAGCGTGGTCGATGACCAACGCCTGCTGGAAGAAAAGGGCTTGCTGGATGATCATAGCATCTTGCTTACGAAAGGAGGTGAAGACAGTGGATAATGTAAGTGCCTTAACGGCAGGAGGCGTCGTCGCCGGGAAGCCGGAGCGCGGTCCACGTCAAGATGCGGAAGGTGCCGCTGGTTTTATGGATATCCTCTTAACCATGCTTGATGCAACCGGGCTTGAGGCTATGCAGGGGTCGCCTGTCCTAACGGCCGGTGTACCGGAGAACGCAGCAGGGCTCGCCGGGCAAACCGCACCTTATGCTCAGGATGTTGCAGGCATGGGTTTAAACAGGCTCAGCCTTCCCAACAGACTCGCAGACTGGCCCAGGCAAAATGGCAATGGTGCGCAAGCGGCGGCGGAGGGCCAGCAACCAGTGGCAGATGATTTGCTTTCCCCACTGGTGAAAGAGCAGTCGCCGATGGAAAACCAGGCTCCAAGGCCGTACTTGCCGCATGACAGCGAAACCGGCACGGGCAAGCGAGCTCAGGGCGTTGTTCCCTTCCCAATGGTAATGGTTGCCGGCAGGGAAAAGGGTCAACCAACAGACCAACCCCATCTGGTGGCGGACATGCAGCAAAGCGCGCCGGAACCTTCGGAAAACAAGTCGGAAAGCCATCTCCGGGCTCAGCACTGGACGGCGGAAACAGAACAGGGCTTAAATGACGAACAGCTTAAGCCAGTGGCCACCAAAACTGAAAACGCCTTGACTTCTGATTTGGCAAGCCAACCGGGAAATGAAGCCGCCATGCCCCTGGCGAAGTCAGGTCGGCAGGGTCTTGATGCGGGGAGCCGGGAGGCAGGCAACGAACCCAGCGTCCAGGCGGAACGACTAGCTCAGGATTTTCCGGAAATCGTCATTTCCAGATTGAAGACCATCGACAAGGCCAACGGCAGCAAAGAGCTGGTGGTGCAGCTTGAACCGAAGGAACTGGGGAAAATGGTGGTCAAACTTACTTCCGAGGAAGGGATCGTCTCGGTGAAAATACTCGCTCATGCTCCGGTGACCAAAGACCTGCTGGAAAGCGGGCTCAACAGTTTACGGCAGTCCTTTATGGAACAGGGCATCCGTTTTGACCGCATGGATGTTGAACTAGGCGGCGAGCAATTCAATGAAAACTTCTTCGCCCAACAACAGGAGCATGATCCCTGGCAGCATGGCAAAACGCCCAGTTTTCGCAAGCTAACCTACGAAGCTCCCGGCTATTTTGAGCAGGAGCTGACCGAGGCGGAAGAAAGCAATCCCTCTTTACACACCGGAAACTATGACTATCTGGTTTAAAAACACACGAAAGGGGTGAATAACATGGCGGTAAATGCAGTGGGAAGCAGCCAGAACCAGTCCACAGCAAGCGATACGGAAAACAAACTGAACAAAATATTAGGGAAAGACGACTTTTTGAAGCTACTGATTACGGAACTCCGTTATCAGGATGCCTTGAATCCCATGCAGGACCGGGAATTTATCGCGCAGATGGCCCAAATGTCCAGCCTGGAACAGATGCAAAACCTGGGGAAAACCTTTGAAGAAGGGATCACTACTTTAATTCAGTCGCAGAATTACTACAATGAAAATGTTTTAGCCTTACTGGATTTTATGGCGATGCAGGCGGTCCAGAACAATTTTAGCCAAGGCTTAACCTTACTGGGACGTGAAATCACCTACACGGATGCCGAAGGCGAGGAAAAAACGGGTCTTGTCAATGGGCTGAAACAGGTGGACGGACGTTATGTGGCGGTTGTAGGCGAGGAAGAGGTACCGCTTACCAGGATCACCTTCGTAAAAGAAGTGAATTAATGAGCAAAGCAGGTGAAACATATGGTGGACAAACCCTTTATCATCTCTCAACCAATTCAGCCGGTTAGCCCTGCGAAGCCGCAAAAACCCGCGGGTCAGCAAAAAAGTCCAGGCACTTCCTTTAATGAAGTTTTAAAAAAGGAAATAGCCACAGAAGGGCTGAAATTTTCCCGTCACGCGCAAGAAAGATTGGAAGCCAGAAGGATTCAACTGGAAGAAGAACACTTGCTGCGGTTGAAGGAGGCCGTGGAAAAAGCCGACACCAAAGGAGCCAAAGAATCACTGGTGCTGCTCGATGATTTAGCTTTTGTGGTCAGTATCAAGAACCGGACGGTGATTACCGCGGTAGATGGCGAAAGTAGGAAAGGCAATGTCTTTACGAACATTGACAGCGCGATTATTAACTAAACAAGCAGGATTAAGCAAGCAGGATGGCCGAATTAACAAGAAAGGGCTGGACCTCTTTGAGGAAGCCCTAGCCGGGGACCGACAGAACTTGGCAAGGAATAAAACGAAAAGGAGGTCATGAGCTATGATGTGCTCATTATTTGCCGGTGTTTCCGGTCTGAAAAACCATCAGACCAGAATGGACATCATCGGTAACAATATTGCGAATGTCAATACCGTCGGGTACAAAAAAAGTCGTGTTTCTTTTCAGGAAATGTTAAGTCAGAATTTACGCGGGGCCTCCTCCCCAACGAAGGACAGGGGAGGGATTAATCCCATCCAGGTTGGTTTAGGAATGTCCTTAGCGTCTATTGACGTCATTCATACTTCGGGTAGCTTTGAATCCACCGGGAAAAATACGGACCTGGCCATAGAGGGAGAAGGCTTTTTCGTGCTGAGCAGCGGGGATGAGGTTTATTATACCCGTGCCGGTAATTTTGATTTTGATTTCAACATGTCCTTCTACAACAAAAGTAACGGGATGTTCGTAAAGGGGATTTTGGCTGATGCCAACGGGGAAATCAATCCGAAAGGGGAAATTGTCCCGATCAACTTAAATTCCCATCTTTCTTCCCCTCCCCATGCGACCAGCAACATTGATTTCGGCAAAAATTTAGATTCCCGCGCCAGCTTGCAAACCGGGACGGAGACGGTGGGCCATACCACCGGGACACCGACCATCCTTACCCTGGATACTACGAGTTTGCCCATTACCGGCATTACTATTGAAGACAGCAGCGGGAATGTGTTGACCGAAGGGGCACCCGATGGGTTTACGGTCAATTACCATACCGGAGAGGTGACCATTGCTGCCGGTGCCGCTTCCGAAAACTATACCATCAATTATCAGATGGCCAATTACGGCACCAGTGTTTCCATCTTCGATTCCAAAGGGGACGTCCATACGGTTAATGTCTACTTTACTAAGACCGCGTATAACACCTGGGAAGTAGTTACTTTTCTTGACAATCAATTGAACAGTGGCGGCCGGGGGATGCTTACCTTTGATCCGGTAAACGGAAAACTGACCAGCTCCACGGTTACGAACGTGGTTCAGACCGTAGACGGGGCTGACGAACTGGATTTTACGCTGGATTTTGGCAATGTCACCGAATATGCCGATAATTTCACCATCACCTATACCAATCAAAACGGTTACGCGGCAGGAGACTTGCAGGGAATCAGCGTGGACACCCGGGGCATTATGACGGGGACCTTTTCCAATGGACAACGGCGGAATCTGGCTCAAGTAGTCATCGCCACCTTTGCTAACCCGGCCGGTCTGTTGAAAACAGGAAGCAATCTCTACATCGCCTCCAGTAACTCCGGTGAACCTAATGTCGGCCTTCCCAATCAGGGCGGGCGTGGGTTGATTAAGCCGGAAACCCTGGAAATGTCTAATGTGGACCTTTCCCAGGAGTTTGTAGATATGATCATTACCCAACGCGGTTTCCAGGCCAACTCCCGGATTATCACCACTTCCGACCAGATTCTTGAGGAATTGGTTAATTTACGCCGGTAGTAAAATAAAAACTGCCCCCACCCCTTAATTAAAGGGGGTGGGGGTGGTTTAAGAAAGTTGGAGAGAGAGCATGATTGAATTAACAAAACTAAATGGCACACCCTTTGTGGTGAATGCGGAACTAATCGAAATCATCGAAGCGACCCCTGATACTGTTATTACCCTGATTAACGGTCGCAAAATGATGGTGAAAGAAACCGTGGACGAAGTAGTTAAAAAAGCGGTGGATTACAAAAAGCTAATCACCAATGTCTATTAAGGGGAAAAGGAATAATAACAGGAAAGAGTTGAGCTTTGCATGGATATTGCAACCATTATTGGGGTTATCTCCGGGATAGTATTAATTTTATGGGCAATCATAACCAAAGGGAGTCTTCTCACTTTCTGGGATTTCTCTTCCTTATTGATCGTTGTCGGCGGTGTGATGAGCGCTACCTTGATTCACTTTTCCTTAGACCAGGTTTTAGGCGTGATGAAAGTATTAAAGAACGCCTTCAAGCAACATGACTTTGAACCTACTTTACTAATCAACCGAATTGTTAGAATGGCGGAAAAAGCCAGAAGAGAAGGACTCTTATCCTTAGATTACGAAATCGATCAGGAGAGTGACCCGTTTTTGGTCAAAGGAGTGCAAATGGTGGTGGATGGTACCGACCCGGACGTGGTAAGGCGGGTGATGGAAACGGACATCATCATGATCGAAGAGCGCCATAGAATCGGGGCCAGCATTTTTACTTTCATGGGCGCAAGCGCGCCGGCTTTCGGTATGCTGGGCACTTTAATCGGCTTGATTCTCATGCTGAAAGATATTAACGATCCCGGCAAATTGGGACCTGGTATGGCGCTGGCCCTGATCACCACTTTTTACGGAGCCTTGCTGGGCAATTTGGTTTGCCTGCCGATTGCCGGTAAACTGAAATTACGCAGTAAGGAAGAGGTCTTATTAAAAGACATCATTATTGAAGGAGTGCTGGCGATTCAAGCGGGAGAAAACCCCCGGATTATTGAAGAAAAATTAAAGTCCTACCTATACCCCAAACAAAAGGCGCTTCTCGAAGAGAACAAGCGCTTAGAAATAGAAGAAAGAAGAAGAGGCTTTAGTCATGAGTAGATACACGAGAAGAACCGAAGAAGAAAGTGAAAACACCCATCATTGGCTCCTTACATATTCCGATGTTGTCACTCTTTGTTTGACTTTCTTCGTGCTGTTATATTCTTTTTCCACCTTGGACGCTTATAAATGGAAGTCTCTAATCAGTTCCTTACGGGGTGCTTTGGGGGTTTTGGACGGGGGGAACATTCCTCTTGACGACAGCGTTTTCGGCAATGCCAATCTGGTGGAAGAAAAAGAGATCGTAACCCAGGAAGAAAACTTTAAAAAATACCAGGAAGAAATGAGAAAACTGCAGAAAATCCAGCAGGATTTAATGAATTTTATTAGCAGCCATGATTTGGAGAGCAGGATTTCCACCAGTATTGAGGAACGGGGATTAGTGATTCGTTTTCAGGATTCGGTTCTTTTTTCGAAAGGCAGCGCTGATTTATATCCCGAGTCGCGCACGATTTTACTTGGCCTGGCCGAGATCTTAAAAGAAATAAACAGTCCCATCAGAATTGAAGGGCATACGGATGATTTACCGATTAATACGCCCAGATACCCCTCGAACTGGGAATTATCTACGGCAAGGGCGGTTAATGTCTTACGCTATTTAATCGAACAAGGGATTAGCGAAAAGTTGCTTTCGGCAGTAGGATACGGGGAATTTCATCCGCTTGTTCCGAACACCGACGAAGAAAACCGCAGCAAAAACCGGCGCGTGGATTTGGTAATCATCCGGGAGAGTTTACTGGTGAATGAACCACAATAAAAGGGGTGTTGGCAATGGCAGAAGAAAACAAAAAAAATACCGATAACGGTAAACAGTTAATCATGATGATGGCGCTGTTGATGGTGCTGGTGATGGTTGGTTCGGCCTTCTTCATTTACCGGATGGTCCTGGCCAATACGGATGCGGGTCCTGTAAAAAAAGCCAAGGAAGAATTGGGGCCGCGGGTTGAACTGGAAGAAACCACCGTCAATTTCGCCGGCAGCACCAGCAGATTTCTGGTTGCTAAATTCGCTTTTGAGGCGGAAAATGAAGAAGTTGCGACGGAATTAGACGAGAAAAAAGATGTCCTGACGGATATTGTAAACCTGGTGTTAATGGAGCAAACCACGGACGTCCTGACTCCCGAGGGGAAAAACAAATTAAAAAACATCTTGATGAAATACATTAATAATATCCTGACGACCGGCGAGATTAAGAATGTGTATATCATTAAATTCCTTGCCACCTAAAGCATTCTTGAATACCGCGAAATTTGGCATCCAGAGGTGATTGATGTGGGAGAAGTTCTTTCGCAGTCGGAAATAGACATCCTGTTATCCGCTATGCAGTCCGGAACAGTTGATTTAGATAACATCATCGAGGAAGAAAAAAAGGTAAGATTGTACGATTTCCGGCGGCCGAATAAGTTTTCGAAGGAGCAGTTGAACGCGATCCAGGTCATTTACGATAGCTTCTGTCTTTTGTTAACCACTTTGTTTTCCGGCATTTTAAGGACCAGGGTTTCGGCCAAAGTTGCTTCCATCGACCAGGTGACCTACGAGGAGTTTTCCTGTTCCATGTCCAGTCCCACGATTTTAAGTATCTATAGTTTGCCGCCGCTGGAGGGCAAGGGACTGATCGAGTTTAACCCGGCAATTGGTTTCAGCATCATTGACCGGCTCTTTGGCGGACCCGGTATCAGCACCTTTAAAGGCCGGCAATTGACGGAGATTGAAAAGAACGTTTTCGAAAAAATCATGGAAAAGATCTTATCCCTCTTTGGGGAGTCCTGGAGCAGCTTGCATACCGTTACGGCCATTTTTGAAGGAATTGAGACAAATCCGCAGTATAACCCGATTGTTGCATCTTCGGAAATGGTGCTCGTGATTGTGATCGACACCAAAATCGGCGAAGTGGAAGGGCTCATCAATATCTGTCTTCCTTGTCTGATGCTGGAAGGAATCGCGGAGAAGCTGAGCAAGCGGTTCTGGTTTGCCAGCTCCAGTTCCGTTAACTCGGAAAAATATAAAGGGTTCCTGCGCAGGACGGTGGAAAGGACGGTTATTCCTGTGCGGGCGGTTTTAGGTTCCAACACCATTACCGTGAAAGACTTAATCGAATTGCAGGTAGGGGATGTGATTCCTTTAGAGAAAAAGGCGAATAGCAATGTGGATGTGTATGTAGACTCCGAACTGAAATTTTACGGCAAACCAGGGGTCTTGGGAAATAAAATGGCTATACAGATTACCGCGGTAGAAAGTGAAGGGGGGGATTGATGGTGAACGGAATATTGTCACAGGAAGAAATCAATGCTTTATTAAAGGATAGTGATGAACTAAAGGACAGCGATGAAGCAAAGAACAATGCTGAAGCAAAGGATAAGGATGCAGCAAAGGATAAGGATGAGTTAAAGGATAGTGATGAAAAAGCAGCAGAAGAAGCAACCACTGAAAAAGTTATTGCTGAAGATTGCTCTGAACCCACCCTCGTTAACTCCATGGAGAAAGATGTCTTGGGGGAAATAGCGAATATTTCCATGGGCTCAGCGGCTACCACCTTATCGGCTTTAGTTGGGAAAAAAGTAGACATTACCACACCAAAGGTCAGTGTTTCCACAATTGAGGAGATTAAAGAGAAGTATTCCGACGCTTATTTTATCCTGAAGGTGAATTACAAAAAGGGTTTGGAAGGCGCCAATATCCTGATCCTGCAAACTTATGATGTGGGCATCATAGTGGACCTGATGATGGGGGGAGACGGGACCAATCCGCCTGCTGAATTAAACGACATCCACCTCAGTGCGGTAAGCGAAGCGATGAGTCAAATGATGGGGACATCTTCCACCTCTGTTTCGCAGTTGGTCAATAAACGGATTGAGATCTTTTCCCCAATTTTTAAAGTATCCACCTTTGATGATGATGAGCTTTTTGAACAAGACGATGAAAAAGTGGTGTTCATTCGTTTCCAGTTGGAAATTGCCGATCTGGTCGACAGTGAAATGATTCAGATTTTGCCCATTCCTTTTGCCAAGGCGATTGTTAATGAAATCATGAATATCAATATGTCTAATTTGACTGAGATGAGCCCGGCGGCAAACACAGAAGCGACTCCTGCGGCTGCTTCTGCACCGTCCAAAAAGGGAAAGAGCGCACCGCCCGCACCGGAGGTCCAACCGGTTCCCGCGCCAGCTGCTGCTGCGGCTATCCCCACTGACCCGGTAGTGGCCAAAGCGACACCCGGCAGTACCGGTCCGGGTAAAAATATTGAAATAGCGCCGGTTCAATTTCCTGATCTCAGCGCATCTGGCAATACCAAGAATGATTTGCCCAATATTGATTTAATCATGGACATTGCCCTGCAACTGTCCGTTGAATTAGGAAGAACGAATAAAAAAATCAAGGACATCCTGGAGCTGACCAATGGCTCGATTATTGAACTGGATAAATTGGCCGGGGAACCGGTGGATATTCTAATTAACGGCAAGCTACTGGCCCATGGCGAAGTAGTGGTTATTGATGAAAACTTTGGCGTGCGTGTAACGGGAATCATTTCTCCGGAAGAAAGAGTAAAAAGTTTACGTTAAGTAAGTTTTCCGTAACCAGATAAGAATTTTTTTAAGTATTGCTTTCTATTAGTATTAAGAATATTGTCAAATGGAGGTAAACGGCGATGGGAAAACGTGTTCTGATTGTTGATGACGCGGCGTTTATGAGAATGATTCTTCGAGACATTTTAACGAAAAATGGGTATGAAGTAGTAGGCGAAGCTGATAACGGTCAGACCGGTGTGGAAAAATACGCGGAATTGAAACCGGATTTAGTGACCATGGATATCACGATGCCTCATTTAGATGGAATTGCGGCCGTGACCGCGATTAAAAAGATTGATCCGAACGCACGGATAGTGATGTGCAGCGCGATGGGGCAGCAATCGATGGTGATTGAATCGATTAAAGCCGGAGCCCGTGATTTTATTGTCAAGCCCTTTCAACCGGAACGGGTGTTGGAAGCGGTTAAAAAAGCGTTAGCTTAGATCTTTGTTCGATAAATTTGGAGGAGAGATGGATAATATTTTGATTTTTTTATCAGCAATGGAGAATGAATCCACCGCAGTGCAAAACGTGATGGAATTGCCCAGTACGGGGGCGTTACTGTTTCGTATTGTCTTAAGTTTATTAATCATTGTGTTTGTGGTCTATTTCGTTCTCCGGATTATTAACCAGCAGCAAAAGCTCAGGGATAACCAGAGAAAATGGGTTAAAATCCTTGACTATCAGCCACTGGGCACGAATCGTGGTTTGTATCTGATGGAGTTGTACGACATCACTTGTATTGTGGCCGTTTCTGATGGGGAAATCAAGATATTAAAGGAGCTTGATACCACAAGCAACAAATGGCGCGAAATACAAGAACAGCTCCAGGAGCTCGATACGATCGTTCCGTCCGGGGTAATCAAATTTTTGCAATCCAAACTTCCGCACAAGAACAAAATCGACAGCCAGAAGTATTTCCAGCAACAGTTGGCGGAACAGCTTCGAAAGAGTGAACATCTCTCCCAGGAAATCCTCAAGGGGAGGGAAACGGATGAATAAAAGCAAGCACAAAAAGATATGGCTGGCCTTAGTTTTATTCGTGTTACTCCTTTCCCTTACGGCGGAGGTTTTCGCCACTCCCATCGCCTTACCCAAAATCGGCCTGGAAGTAGATTCTGCGGAAGAACCGCAGGACGTAGTCCTGTCCTTACAAATCCTGGGCATTTTGACGGTATTGACCCTTGCTCCGGCGATTTTGATTTTAATGACTTCTTTTACACGGATTATCGTGGTGTTTGCTTTTTTACGGAACGCACTGGCCACCCAACAAATGCCTCCTAATCAGGTGTTAATCGGGTTGGCGCTCTTCCTGACCTTTTTTACCATGGCGCCCGTATGGCAAGAGATTAATCAAGAGGCGCTGCAGCCGTATTTAAACAAGGAGATTAGCCAGCAGGTCGCTTATCAAAACGCCGTTAGCCCTTTGCGGGAATTTATGCTGAAGCAGACCAGGGAAAAGGATTTGGCCTTGTTTGTGAACCTGTCCCAAATGGCTAAACCGGAAAGCCCCGAGCAGATCCCGACCCACGTGCTGGTGCCTGCTTTTGCCATCAGCGAATTAAAGACGGCTTTCCAAATCGGCTTCATCCTGTACCTGCCCTTTATCATTATTGACATGGTGGTCGCAAGTACTCTAATGTCCATGGGCATGATGATGCTGCCCCCGATGATGATTTCCCTGCCTTTTAAGCTATTGCTCTTTATTTTAGTCGACGGCTGGAATCTGGTGGTGCAGTCCCTGATTATGAGTTTTCGCTGAGAAAGTAAGGTGTTTCGATGACACAGGATTTTATTGTTTTTATCGCGAAAGAAGCAGTATATACCACCTTGTTGTTGTCCGGACCTTTATTGGGGTCTAGTTTGCTGGTGGGTTTATTGATTAGTATCTTTCAGGCCACAACGCAAATCCAGGAGCAGACGCTTACCTTTGTGCCTAAGATTGTCGTCGTGTTCATTAGTTTAGTCATTTTCGGTCCCTGGATGCTGAATCTATTAATTGCTTTCACCACGAACATCATTTCCACGCTCCCTCAGCTCATGTATTGAAGCAACTTTAGCTCATGTATTGAAGCAACTTTCCGGAGAGTGCAGGGAAGAAAAGGGATCAATAAAGAAAAGTAATTAGGGATAGTCATTAGGGAAAGATGAAACGGTAGGAGACAAGGATGCAGGATGGATGTTTTAGCCGGCTTTTTAGCGGAATCAAATCGCTTTTTCCTGTTGTTGGCCAGGTTTTGCGGGATTACCTTTATCCCGGTCTTTAATACGCGCAACATTCCGGTCCAATGGCGGGTCTGGTTTCTGTTCCTTTTGACCTTTTTTGGCTGGATGATGGGGTTGGCCGAGAACGCTCCGGCGCTGGAACAGTTAGGTTCCTACACCTTTACGCTTTTAATGGAGCTTTTTACCGGGCTGACCCTGGCCTTTATTGTCCAGCTTGTTTTCGCCGCTGTGCAGTTGGCCGGTCAGATTATCGACACCCAAATGGGTTTTGGAATGATGAATGTGGTGGACCCTTTAAGCGGGACGCAAGCGCCGCTGTTGGGCAATTTTAAATACATTTTAGCTATTCTGGTTTTTTTACAAATTGACGGGCATCATTTGTTTATTCAAGCGGTTTATGACAGTTACCGGGTCTTTCCGGTGGGAGAATCCTTTTTGTTAAGTCCGAACTTTATACCCAGTTTCGTGCTCTACTTTGGCAATGTTTTTCTCATTGGCTGCAAGCTGGGGATGCCCATTGTGGGCACCTTGCTGGTTACGGATTTTGTCCTGGGGGTTATGGCGCGGACCGTGCCGCAGATGAACATTTTTATGGTCGGCTTACAGGTTAAAATCCTGATTGGCTTTTTTGTCCTTTTGGTTACGGTTCCGCTCTTTATCTATTTGTTAAATGCTTCCTTTAGTGACCTGTTTACGAAAATCTACGAAATAATCCAATACAAGTGAAATGATAAGGAATTCGTCTATGTTGGATTTAAAAGAGTTTAAAATTAATTTACAGTTGTTTGCCGGGGAAAAAACCGAAAAAGCCACGCCGCGCCGAAGGCAGGAAGCGCGGAAAAAGGGACAGGTTGTCAAGAGCAACGAAATCATCACTGTGGTGGTTCTGGCTTTGACCCTGGTCACCTTAAGGTATTGGATTCCCTTCTGCCTGCGGCTGTATAGGGATTTTTTCCAAAAGGTCCTGTCCTATGGAGTCATGGAATTCACCGTCGCCAACGTCTTCCCGTTGCTTTTGGAAATGCTGTTGCTTCTTTTGGCCATCGCCGGCCCCATCCTGCTCGTGGCGATGGTGGCGGGCTTTTTGGCCAACATCCTTCAAATCGGCTTTTTGGTTACCACCGAGTCCTTAAAAATTGATTTTAACCGGCTGAATCCGGTTAACGGTATGAAGCGGATTTTTTCCAAGCGGGCCTTAGCCGAACTGGTGAAAACCTTGTTTAAGACTTTTTTGGTCGGTTTTGTGGCCTTCTCTTTCCTGTACCGGGAATTGCCCCGTTTGATGGTGCTGATGGATTATAACGTTCCTGCTTCGTTAGGGATTGTGGGCGACGTCACCTACGCCATCGGCTGGCGGGTTTTGGCGGTCTTGCTGGTAATCGCGGTGGCGGACTACGGCTTTCAGTATTACGACTACGAGCAGTCCCTGAAGATGAGCAAGCAAGAAATTAAAGAAGAATTAAAACAGACAGAAGGAGATCCGCATGTTAAAGCAGAAATAAAAGCTAGACAGCGGCAAATGGCGACCCGCCGGATGATGCAGGAAGTACCCCAGGCGACGGTGGTCATTACCAACCCGACCCACTATGCGGTGGCGTTAAAGTACGAGCAGGACATGCCGGCACCGGTGGTGGTAGCGAAAGGGCAGGATTTCATGGCCCAGCGGATCAAAACCCTGGCGATGGACCATGATGTGACCATTGTGGAAAATAAATCTTTGGCCCGGGCTTTATACCAGCAAGTGGAAATCGGCGAACCGATTCCGGAGGAATTGTATAAAGCGATTGCCGAAATCCTGGCTTATGTGTATCGACTAAAAGGTCATTTTTAGCAGCGATTAAGGAGCGATCTGGATGGCACAGCCTATGCTTTCGAATAATATGATTAGCCGTCATACCGATATTATTGTGGCCTTAGGGATAATCTCGATTGTCATTATGATGATTATTCCCCTGCCCACGGCCTTATTGGACGTGTTAATCGTTTTTAATATTACCTGTTCCTTGACGATTCTGTTGGTTTCCATGTATAACAAGGAACCGCTTGATTTGTCGGTTTTTCCTTCCTTGTTGCTGGTGATGACCCTTTACCGCCTGGCTTTAAACGTGTCTTCCACCAGGTTAATCCTTTTAAATGCCGACGCCGGAAGGGTTATTGAGCAATTTGGCCAGTTTGTGGTAGGGGGCAACGTTTTTGTCGGCTTTGTTATTTTCTTAATCTTAGTAATCATTCAATTTATCGTTATTACCAAAGGCGCCGAACGGGTGGCGGAAGTAGCCGCCCGGTTCACCCTTGATGCGATGCCGGGTAAACAGATGAGTATTGATGCGGATTTGAACGCAGGTCTCATCACGGAAGACGAAGCCCGGGAGAGAAGAATGAAAATCCAGCGGGAAGCCGATTTCTACGGGGCGATGGATGGTGCCAGTAAATTCGTCAAGGGGGATGCCATTGCCGGGATTATCATTGTGATCATCAATGTCCTCGGGGGCATGGCTGTGGGCCTTTTCCAAAAAGACATGGGCGGCATTCAGGAAGTGGCTCAGGTCTACACCCTGCTTACCGTGGGGGACGGCCTGGTTTGTCAAATTCCGGCCCTGTTGCTTTCCACCGCCACCGGTATCATTGTGACCCGGGCGGCTTCCGAGCATAGCCTGGGGGAAGATTTGACCAGTCAAATTTTTTCCAATCCGAAAGTGATGGCTATTGCTTCCGGCGTGTTGTGTTTTTTGGCGATGGTTCCCGGCCTGCCCAAACTGCCTTTCCTGCTTTTGGGCATCCTGGCGGGAGTTTTAGCTTATTCCCTGTACAAGCGTGATAAGTACCTGCAACAGGAAGCTGCGGTCACCCCGGAAAGCCTGGAAGCGACGGAAATGAAAAAGCCGGACAGCGTGTATTCCTTACTGCAGGTTGATCCGGTGGAACTGGAGATGGGTTATGGATTAATTCCCCTGGTTGATACCGGTCAGGGTGGCGATTTACTGGAGCGAATCGTGATGATCCGCCGGCAATGCGCCCTGGAGCTTGGTTTGGTCATCCCGCCCATCCGGGTGCGGGATAATATGCAACTGGCTCCCAATAACTATGTGCTCAAGTTAAGAGGAGTTCCCCTGGCGCAGGGCGAAATTATGCTTAATCAATATCTTGCCATGGGTGGGGAAGGCGATTTGCCGGGTATTCCCACCAAGGAGCCGGCTTTTGGACTGCCGGCCGTTTGGATCGGGCCTTCTTTACGGGAACAAGCCGAATTAAGCGGGTTTACGGTGGTGGACCCGCCTTCGGTTTTGGCGACCCATATCACGGAATTCTTGAAAAATAATGCTCCGGATATCTTAAGTCGGCAGGATGTTAAGGGCTTGTTGGATAATTTAAAAAAGGAGTACCCGGCGGTGGTGGAGGAGGTTGTTCCCAATTTACTCTCGCTGGCGGAAGTGCATAAAGTGTTGGCCAATTTGCTGCGGGAGCGCATTCCCATCCGGGATCTGGTGTTGATTTTGGAGGCCCTGGGGGATTGGAGCCCTTACACGAAAGATCCGGATTTGCTTACGGAATATGTGCGGCAGAAGCTGGCCCGGCAAATTGCCCAACTCTATACCGATGATCAGGGGAAAATTAATTGCCTGACCCTCGATCCCCGGTTGGAACAAATCATTGCCGAAAGCATTCAATCCGGTGAACATGGCCATTACCTGGCTATTGACCCTGCCACCGGACAGTTCATTATCCAGGAATTAGCCGGCATGCTGGAGAAAAAAGGCTTTTTGGGCAAGCAATTGGTGGTGCTTACTTCATCCTCGATCCGAATGTACTTTAGAAAACTGGTGGAAAGATACATGCCGGCAATACCGATTCTCTCCTTTAATGAAATACCTGCTAATGTGGAAATAGAATCGTTAGGGATGGTGAAGATTAATGCGGGTTAAAAGGATTGTGGCCCTGAATATGCACGAAGCGATGGAAAAGATCAAAGCCGAACTGGGGAATGACGCGGTCATTTTACATACTCGCTATTTTAAGGAGGGCGGCTTTTTAGGTCTCTTCCGGAAAAACTACGTCGAAGTTACCGCAGCGGTCGAAAACAATCCGCATGAAGTCAACCCCCCGCCTAGTATTGAAGTGGCGGCAGGGGTTCCGGTGCAGCTCGCGGAAAAGCTGAAAATGACTACCACTGTGAACAGCGAATTGTCGGAAATGCGGAACATGATGAAGGAAATGTCTTCTCTTTTGGAAAACATCGGACAGCCCCGGTTTCCCAAAATCGGGCAATCCCTGTATCAACGGATGCGGAAATGGGAAGTCGACGATAAAGTCAGCCAGCAAGTGGTAAAGTGCACCATCGATGAATACGCCAAATCTCCAGTGCAGACACCGGAGGAATTAAACAAGATCTTTTTCGCGAATCTTTTAAAACAAATCAAAAAAATGAAATACACTCCCCAGCCCAGTAAGAAGGAAAACAGCCGGGTGCTGGCCTTTATCGGCCCGACCGGTGTGGGTAAGACCACCACCATCGCGAAGTTGGCGGCCATGAGCGCGGTTGTGGAGCGGAAGAAAACGGCTTTAATCACCGTGGATACCTACCGGATTGCCGCCGTGGAACAATTAAAAACGGTGGGGGAAATTATGAACGTGCCGGTGAAGGTTATCTTTACGCCGGAAAACCTCCAACAGACCGTGGCGGAGATGAGTGACCAGGAAATGATTTATATTGATACGGCCGGGCGCAGCCATAAAAATGAAACCCAGGTCCGTGAATTAAAGGAGTATCTGGAAAATGCGCAAGCCGACGATATCTTTCTGGTATTGTCCAGCACCAGCAAGTATCAGGACTTATGTGACATTTTAGATACTTATCGGGACATTAACATAACCAGCATTATTTTCACCAAACTGGACGAAACATCCAATTACGGCCCGATTTATAACATTGCCTGCAAGGAAAAGTACGCGATTTCGTATTTTACCACTGGCCAAAACATTCCCGATGACATTGAAGTTGCCGATCCGATCAAACTTGTGCAAATGTTAATGAAGGAGTAGCTATATGAATAATCAGGCTGATTCTTTACGGCTCATTGTGAGACAAATGAAAAACAGCATACAGGCACAAATCAACGGCACCCATAAAGGGACCCGTGTCATCACTATTTCCAGCGGCAAGGGAGGGGTTGGCAAAAGCAATCTTTGCATCAACCTTGCTTTGGCGCTGACCGAGTTTAAGCAAAGTGTAATCCTGCTGGATGCTGATTTGGGTCTGGCCAATATTGATGTCATTCTAGGAATTGCCCCTTCCTATAACCTGTCCCACGTCATCAATGACGAAAAACAGATTTCTGAAGTCATGATGGAAGGTCCGAACGGCATGTACCTCATCCCCGGGGGTTCCGGGATGCAGGAGCTCGCCAACCTTAAGGACTGGCAGTTGGAAAACTTCCTGGCCAAGCTCAGCAAGATGGAAGGGGAGGCCGACTATCTTTTGATCGATACCGGGGCCGGGCTTTCCCAAACGGTGCTCAGTTTTGCCCTGGCCGCCGATGAACTGATTGTGGTGACCACGCCGGAGCCCACGGCCATTACCGACGCCTATGGCTTTATCAAATCCTTATGCCAGCAAAATTACCGCGGTAAGATGTACCTGGTCGTCAACCGGGTTCCGACCCCGAAGGAAGCCGCGGTGGTGTATAATAAAATTCAGATTGCCGTTAACCGTTTCCTAAAGCACAATATTGAGTTTTTGGG
>Ga0116181_1000017_pt1 | contig 124590 bp, 112 predicted proteins | sample AD_UKC075_MetaG_FD_89752 | JGI IMG/M metagenome (GOLD analysis project Ga0116181, IMG submission 89752) | Active sludge microbial communities of municipal wastewater-treating anaerobic digesters from USA - AD_UKC075_MetaG | ecosystem: Engineered > Bioreactor > Anaerobic > Digestate | place... | reverse complement strand
GTTCAAGGACAATATCGAATTCGAGTTGGAAGGCAGTCCCTGCGAAGTGGTGATTCAAGGCGAAACGGTGTACTACACCTCCGGCATGTCGGGGCTGTTTCCCCGCGATCCGTCTCTGGTGGAGATGGGGATCGAAAGCTACTTCGGGGTACCGCTGGCGTCCGAATCCGGGTCGGTGATGATGGGCCATCTGGCCTTGTTTCACGACCAACCGCTGGTCAAGGAATTTCGCGGCATGGCGCTGCTGCGGATCTTCGCTGCCCGCGCTAGGGCCGAACTGGAACGCAAACGGGCCGAACAGGCACTGCGCCAAAGTCAGGAACGGCTGGCCAGCGTCATGGCCAGCGCTATGGACGCCATCGTCACCCTCGACGCCGAACAACGGGTCACCCTATTCAATCCGGCCGCCGAAAAAATCTTTCGCCGCTCGGCCGACGACATGCTGGGCCGCCCCTTCGAGCCGTTCCTGTCCAAACGCTTCGCCAACCTGCTCAAGGGCTATTGCCAGGCAGTGCAACCAGCCACGGTCAACTCCCAACAGCTATGGGCCCCGGAAGGCTTGATGGCCCGGCGCGGCGACGGCGAAGAATTTCTGGTGGAAGCCACCCTGTCGCCGTTGGAACTGGGCGGCCAGCATTTCTATACCCTGATCCTGCGCGACGTCAGCGAACGCTGGCAATCAGCAGCTACTCTCAAGCGGTTGCAGTTGGAAAATCTGTACCTGCAGGAAGAAATCAAGACCCGCCAACTGCCCGGCCATCTGGTCGGCGATTCACCGGCCATGCGCGCGGTGTTCGCCCATGCCGAGCCGGTCGCCGCCACCGACTCCACGGTGCTACTGACCGGGGAGACCGGCACTGGCAAGAGCGTGGTGGCCCGCATGATTCACGATCTCAGCCCGCGCTACGGCAAGCTGTTCGTTAATGTCAATTGTGCCGCCCTGCCCGGCGAGCTGGTGGAAAGCGAATTGTTCGGCCACGAGAAAGGTGCGTTCACCGGCGCGACCGCCCAACGCAAGGGCCGCTTCGAACTGGCCGACGGCGGCACCCTGTTCCTGGACGAAGTCGGCGAACTCAGCGCCGGGGCGCAGGCCAAGCTGCTGCGGGTGTTGCAGGATCAGGAATTCGAGCGGGTCGGCGGTACCCAGACGTTGAAAGTCGATGTCCGGCTGGTGGCCGCCACCAACCGCGATCTGGCCCAGATGGTTCAGGAAGGTCGTTTTCGCGCCGACCTCTATTACCGACTCAACGTCTTTCCGATCCGGCTGCCCTCCCTAAGCGAGCGTCCCACCGATATCCCCTTGCTGGCCCGCCATTTCCTGGAGCGCTTCGCCAAGAAAATGGGCAAGTCGGTCCACGACCTGTCGCCGCAGGCGCGGGAACAACTGCTGGCCTATGCCTGGCCCGGCAATATCCGCGAACTGCAGAACGTGATCGAACGGGCCACCATCCTGGCCCAGGGTCCGCTACTGGAGCTTGGCCCGACGTTGGACGGACATCAGAAGGCCACCGGCGCTGTCGAGACCGCAACCTCGATCGGGTCGGAAACGATGGATTCGTTGGAGACGACCGAACGGGCGCATATCCTGCGGGTGCTGGAGCGCACTAGCTGGGTGATCGAAGGCGAACAGGGCGCTGCGGTCATCCTGGCGCTTAAACCCAGCACCCTGCGCTCCCGGATGCGGAAACTGCAGATCCACAAGCCGCGGTGAGGCGATCCTTCACACCGGATTTCCGGAGAGGCGGCTGACCATGATTGATATTTACGCGCCCCATCCCTCAAGCATGATCATCCAACTATCAAATTGAGGGCATTCTTGGCGAATCGTGGCCAGACCGATGGCATCAGCGATAACTGGGCCATGTTCTGTCTTGTTGTAGCTTCCGTCCGGAAAAGCCGCAAGTATCCGTTTGGATGGTGCGGTCTGACGACTATTATTGATATCTTCCGGGGTCGGAAATTGTGAACGAATACCGATCAGCGTCTGGCGAACACCGGCGTCCCAGCCGTCAAGTACGCACTGGAACTGTTCAACATCAGAGAACAACAACCCTTCGAACTCATGCATCTGCACGTACGGACGAACAAACCGGCGATCGACGCCAGCGGCATGTTTTACAACGCCGTCAAAAATGTCCTGCTCCAATTCCTGCCGCGTGCGACCGTTCGCATCCTGGAAGCCATAAAAATCCACCAATGTCGTCAACCGGTCGGCCGCGTGATATTCATGCGAAATAAAGCGTGCCAACCGCTCGACCGTCACGCGGCCACCACGGTGCCGCCCCGATGGCGCTTGAACGATAGATGGATATGCAAGCACTCCGTGATCCAGCAAATGCGGCATTAAGCAGGACTTGACGAACTCCATCTCAGTCACGCCTTCACAAACGATACACACTCGGATCATACAGACACCCCAACGGGCGTTTTCAACCAAATATCCGATAGAAGATAGTCGTCGTCCAGCCATTGCTGGTACTGGTTCTTCGGCAGGTTGCGCAGTGTGGTCGCTCCGTCTTTGGCTTCGGCAACGATAATGTTCTCTAGATCGAAGCAATCCACCATATAGGGCGACTGCGTGGCGATAAACACCTGTCGCGTTTTTGCCACTCGCTTGAGTATTTCCGATACCAGCGTAATGGCATATGGATGCAAACCCAGTTCAGGTTCGTCAAAGAACAACATATCCGGCAAACGCTCATCGGGCAGGCTGAGTAAGGTCAATAAACAAAACAGCCGCAAGGAGCCATCAGAGGTAAGATGTGCACCAAAGATCTTGTCACTGTACTTGCTCTTCCAGCGCAGCAATACCTTGCCTGCTACCGGCTCTAGCACGAAATCCTCCAACGTGGGAAACACTCGCTGAATTTGTTGCACGAGTTGGCGATAACGTGAAGCATCGTTTTCGCGCAAGTCAAGGAGCACAGCAGCCAAGTTTCCGCCATCCGCACGGAGGCGAACCGAGTCGGAAATATCCCAACGCTGATGTAATGACGCATTGGCTGACGTATCGTGGAATTGGTAGGTCGAACACTGCCGCAGTAACGCGCAGATCGTTTTCGCAGTCGCATTCTTCTGATCCGGCAGCACAGACTCCTTACCGACACCCGACAAATTACTCCAATTGGCTTGTCCGGCTCTACTGGCATCCGAATACCGGTACGCCTCATGCGTCAGCATCAGCGTATCGCCCGCCGATAAATGGGCCATATTAAACCGGTAATCGTTGAAGCCTTTGTTGGTGGCAATACGAATTTCTGCCTTGATCTCCGGCGTAATGCGGGACCCCATGAAGAACTGATCGTCGCCGCCACCTTTTCGTACGACAAACTCTTGCAAATTTTGGGCGCGTAACATCCAACCCAACATCTCGAAGAAGCGAATGAAGCTGGACTTACCCACACCATTCCCACCAATTAATACCGTCAATTGCGGAAGTTGTAATTTCTCAATGTACTTCAGGCTACGGAAGCCTTCGATGGAAACTTCGGCGATGTGCCCTTGCAAGCGATGTAGTTTGCGCTGAGTGATCATCTGATATCTTTGCCTTACATTTCCGAACGATGCATAGCACCAACATGGCCAAGCAGCTGAAACATTTCATTCCTTGGCATGAGAATCCAACATGTTTGTATAGGGTTGTGCGCGAGTAACTTGAATGCTTGGATCACACAGAAGTGCTTTAATCTCGCGTACCTGCTGCTCGTCCAGTTTGGGTTTGCGACCGCCGGCCCGACCCCTAGCGCAGGCTGCTACAAGTCCGACCCGTGTGCGTTCACGGAGTAAAGGAAAGCCTCCCGCCGCACCTCCTCGAACTCTGCCCGCTCCTGCGCCCATTGCGCGGCCAGATCGCCCAGGTCGGCGTCCGCCTCCAGCGCCAGGCGCAGCTGGTCATCACCCGCCAGCAGATCGATGGCGGGAATATCGGCCACGAACTCATAGGGCTTGGCCCGCCACGCGAAAACCTCCGGGGCAACGCGCTTGACGCTTTGCAGGAAAGCCGCGCCGGTGAGATAGGAATCGAACCGCGCGCGATCGGTCAGATGGATCTGCACCCCTCCACACGTCCGCTCGGCTTGTTTCTGAAACTTGGGGCGGAAATACAAAGGCCGGAACCGGCACCCAGGTAGGCGATAGCGCGACAATTCGGCGGCGAGCGCTTCGGGATCGATGCCGGGCGCACCGGCAATCTCGAACGGCCGACAGGTCCCCCGCCCCTCCGACCATTCGGTGGCCTCCACCAGACACATGCCGGGATACACCACCGCCGTATCCACCGTCGGCATGTTGGGCGAGGGATAGATCCAGGGCAATCCGGTATCCTCGAAATACATCTCGCGCCGCCAGCCGCGCATCGGCAACACCTCCAGCTCACAGCGGATACCCCGCCGCTTCTGGACATGACGGGCGATCTCGCCAGCCGTCAGCCCGTGGCGATTGGGCAGGGGATGCAAGCCGACGAAGGATTCGAAACCCGGCTTGATCAGATTGCCTTCGGTGGTCACACCATCGATGGGATTGGGCCGATCGCACACCAGTACCCGTACTCCGACCTGGCCGGCCGCTTCCATGCACAAGGCCATGGTCCAGACGAAGGTGTAATAGCGCGCGCCCACGTCCTGCAGATCGATCACCAGCGCGTCCAAACCTTCCAGCTGTTCCCGACGCGGCGTCAGGCTGGCGAAGGTCGCACCGTACAGGCTATGCACCGGCACCCCCAAGCGGGGATCGAGCGCCAGATCGCCGACATCCTCCATGTCCTGTGCCTCGCCGCGCGCACCGTGTTCCGGGCCGAAGATGGCGGCGATGCGCGCACCGGTCGCTGGCAACAAGTCCAGCGCATGGCGCAGCTCGGCGTCGACACTGGCGGGATGACAAACGACGCCGATGCGGGCACCGCGAATTTTTTCGGGACACTCGTTGATGAGTGTTTCGAGGCCGGTCTGGACACGGGACATGGGAAATACCAACCTTCTGATGGGCGATAGGAGCGGTGGATTCTACCCGTCCGCGCACAACGGCGCGGCATGGCCTACCCAAAGAATCTTTTCAGCTGCCGAGCCAGCCACCCTTCCTCTCGCTCCTTCTGCTGCATGGTCACCTGTACGACCGACACATAATCAGCGTCCTCGGACTTGATGTGACTGATCAACCATGCGCGCAAGGTGGATAGCAGCAGCTTGGTCACGTCCTCGCCGGCCTCGAAACGGCTGCGATAATCCAAGATCCTTCTGATGAAAAGGGCATGGACTTTCTGGTGGGCCACCAGATGCGAATATTGCGCATCGGCCATCAGGCTTTCTTCGAACTTGAAATGAATGTCGGTGTAGTCGACCAACTGCTCCAGCACCAAGCGAACGACCTTTTGATCGGGATGGGCGCTGACTTCATGCAATTTATTGATATAACTTACAATTTTCTTATGCTGCTCATCAATGGTCCGAATTCCAGTATTCAGACTATCGTTCCATTCCATATACAGTGCCATATTATGTCCCCTTGGCGATATCATGTTTAATCATGTTTATTTGTTGAATTTATCAAGTGAATTATATGTAAACTGCCCCCGACGCCCCAAGTCCAGTGGGTCAGGATGATCGCTGGATGGCGCGTTGCCGGGTTTGTGCTACTGTTGGGCACCCGTCATATCCCCGAATGACCATGCGCGCCTCTCTCGAACGGCAAAGATATCTGCTCGACTACACCCTGGCGGCCCTGTCGCGGCGCAAGGCCCGCAACCTCGGTTTGCTGCTGGCCTATACCCTGCTGGTGTTTCTGTTCAGCGCCGTGCTGCTGCTCAGCCAGGGCTTGCGGCGGGAAGCGGCCTTACTGCTGCAGGATGCGCCCGAGGTCGTCGTGCAACAGCTGATGGCAGGGCGGCATGCGCTGTTGCCGGCGGCCTGGCTCGACAGCCTGCGGCAAATCCGCGGGGTCGGCTCGGTCAAAGGCCGGCTATGGGGCTATTACTACGATCCAGTGATCAAGGCCAATTACACGGTGATGGTCGCGCCGGACCGCTCGCTCGCCGCCGATCAACTCATCATCGGCGCGGGGCTGGCGCGGGCTCGGCGACTCGGCGTTGCTGACTATTTCAGCTTGCGCGCCGCCGATGGTCGGGCATTGCCATTCAAGATCAGCGGCGTGCTGGATACCCATTCGGAACTGTTGAGCGCCGATCTCATCCTGCTATCCGAAGCCGGTTTCCGCGCCCTCTTCGACTTTCCGCCCGATCACTATACCGATGCGGCGCTGACAGTGCGCAATCCCCGCGAAGCGGCGACCATCGCCGGTAAGATCGCCCTGGCTCTGCCTGGCAGTCGGCCGATCCTGCGCGCGGAACTGCTGCGCACCTATGACGCGGTGTTCAGCTGGCGCGAAGGTATGCTGTTCGTCACCCTTGGCGCGCTGCTGCTGGCGTTCATGATCCTGGCGTGGGACAAGGCGGCCGGGTTGAGCGCCGAGGAGAAACGCGAGATCGGCATTCTCAAGGCGATCGGCTGGGAAACCAGCGATATTCTGGCCATGAAGCTGTGGGAAGGAATGCTGTTGTCGTTGACTGCTTTTCTGGCCGGCTATCTGCTGGCCTGGTGGCAGGTGTTCCACGATGGCGCGCGCTGGTTCGCCCCGGTGTTGAAAGGCTGGGCGGTGCTGTATCCCGACTTCCGCCTGACGCCCGCGGTGGATCTGCAACAGCTGCTGGTGCTGCTGGGTATCACGGTGTTGCCCTACATCGTCGCCACCCTCATCCCGATCTGGCGCGCGGCCATCGCCGATCCCGACGCGGCGATGCGCGGATGATCGAGCTGCGCGAGGTCAGCAAGATTTTCAATCAGGGGCAGCCCAACGAGTGCCGGGCCTTGTGCGGGGTCAGTCTGGATCTGGCACGCGGCGGCATCACCGCATTCAAGGGTCCCAGCGGTTCCGGCAAGACCACCCTGCTGGCGCTGGTCGGCTGTCTGGCCCGACCCACGTCCGGTCGCATCCTGCTCGACGGTCGCCTGCTGTCCAATCTGCCGGAGCGCTTCCTGACCGAGGTGCGTCGACACACCTTCGGCTTCGTATTCCAGCAGTTCAACCTGATTCGCGGCCTGACCGTGCTGGAAAACGTCATGCTACCGGCCTATCCGCTGGGATGGCCTTACCGGGAGCTGGTCAACGCAGCGTCCATTCTGCTCGACCGCTTCGGTTTGGCGGCCAAGGCCAGCAGTCGAGTGGAATGGTTGTCCGGCGGCGAAGCCCAGCGCACCGCCCTGGCCCGCGCCCTGATCAACGATCCCGCGGTACTGATCGCCGACGAGCCAACCGCCAATCTCGACAGCGCCCTGTCGCGGGAAGTATTGACGCTGCTGGGCGAACTGGCCGGTCAGGGCCGCACGGTGCTGGTCAGCAGCCATGACCCGCTGGTGTTCGACGCCGCGCAAGTAGACCGCGTGGTCGAGCTGCACGATGGGCGGATCGTGCGCGACGCAGGACGAGCGCGGGAACCCTCCTAACCATGCGCCGCCCACACCGTTTCCTGGCGCGCCGGGCGAACGCCGCCTTGCTGCTCTTGACCATCTTACTGCTGCTGTTCGGGTTGAGCCTGGTGGACGGATGGCGGCATAGCCGTTCACCCATCCAGTCAGCCGATACGGTGCTGGTTCGCGAATTGGGCCTGACCGACCTCAGCCTGTTCACCGAAGCGCGCTATACCCGCCACCCCAGCCAGGCCGATCGGTTCAGCGCGTTCCAGGATCACCCGGCGGCGCTGGATCACTTCCCTTCCGGCGCGCTGCTGCCACCGCCGCCTGCCCTGAGCGCGCCTTCCCCCTGAAACGGCGGTCTGCGCACCGCTCAGCCGGGACTGGCGACCGCCGACTGGGCGATGATTTGCCGCAACTCCGGCACACAGGACCCGCAGTTGGTGCCCGCTTTCAGGGCCACGCCAATCTTTTCGGGCGTCACCAGCGTTTGTTCGCGGATCGCACTGGTGATGGTGTTGAGTCCCACCCCGAAGCAGGCGCAAACGATTCGACCCTGGTCGCGTTGCCCTTGACCAGGACGTCCGGCCAACAGGCTGGCGCGTTCGGCCTGGCCCAATTCCGGCGCAGTGAACAGGCTGGCCAGCCAACCCCGCAACGGCAATTCCGGGGTGGGAGCGACGAACAGGCAGGCATGCAAACGGCCATCGACCAGCGCCGCGCCGCGATAGCGCTTGGCCCCGACATCGGCAAACTCCAACCACTCCCAACCGGGGTCATCACCAAGCAGGTTGCGGATCCAAGCCGGCCAGTCGTCGACGGCGGTTTCGCCCGCCAGCTCGTAGCGCCAGCACGCCTGGTCGCGGATGCTGACTCGATACTCGGCCGCCGGGGGCTCGATGGCGGCGCGGGTTAGCAGAAAACCATGCCAGCGAGGCTGGTAGCGCTGTACCCGAACCGGCGTATGTTTCGATTCCGGTTGGCCGGACAGGGGATCGACTTCCGGGTTGACTAGGGCATTGACCCGCCCAAACGGCGCGAGCGGCGAGCCCCAATGCATCGGCACGAACACGGTGCCCGGTTGCTGCTCCGGATTGGTCCGCACCCGCACCAACATTTCCCCCCAGCGGCTGTGCACCCGCGCCAGCAGGTTTTCGCTGACCCCCGAGGCCAGCGCATCCACCGGATGGATTTCGAGGTAGGGTTCGGGGATATGGCCGGTCAGGCGGGCGGTCTTGCCGGTGCGGGTCATGGTGTGCCACTGATCGCGAATCCGGCCACTGTTGAGAACGAGCGGAAAAGAGTCGTCTACCGCGTGGACCGGTCCACGCTCACCAACCGCGATGCAGCGCCCCTTACCATCGGTGGTGAAGAACCCACCTGCCCCGAACAGCCGAGTGGCTCCGGCTGCAACGCCCTTCGGCCAAGGCCATTGAAAGGGTTGCAGAGTCGCGTAGTCGGCATCGCTCAACTCGGAGCAGGCCGAGATGTCGAAATCGCGGCCACCGGCGTTCTCGAACCCCGACAAAGCGGCGTGTTCGCGAAAGATATCCGCCGGCGACTCGAATGGAAATTGCCCGGCGAATCCCAAACGACGGGCGACCTGGGTCACCATCCACCAATCCGGCTGGGCCTCGCCCGGCGGTGGCAGAAAGGTGCGCTGCCGGGAAATGCGCCGTTCGGAGTTGGTGACCGTGCCGTCCTTCTCACCCCAGGTCAAGGCCGGCAGTTTGATATGGGCCAGACGCACGGTGTCGGTGTCGGCCACCGCATCGGAGACGACGACCAACGGACAGCGCTGCAGCGCGGCCCGCACCTGATCGGCGTCGGGCATGCTGACCACCGGGTTGGTGCCCATGATCCACAGCGCCTTGATCTGACCGGCCGCCACCGCCTTGAACAGCTCGACCGCTTTTAAACCAGGCTGCTGGGCCATGGCGGGCGCTTGCCAGAATCGCCCCACCCGCTCGACATCGGCGGGAATCCATTCCATGTGGGCGGCCAGCTGATTGGCCAGACCGCCGACTTCGCGCCCACCCATGGCGTTGGGCTGGCCAGTGACCGAAAACGGCCCCATGCCCGGCTGGCCGATACGGCCGGTGGCCAGATGGCAATTGATGATGGCGTTGACCTTGTCGCTGCCGTGCGCGGATTGGTTGACGCCCTGCGAATAGACCGTCACCACCTTGCGGGTACGGCTCCACAGGCCGTAGAACTCGGCGACATCGTTTTCCGGCAGGCCGGTGCGGGCGGCGACCGCCGGAATGTTGGGCGCAACCGCCATAGCCGCCTGGTAGGCCGACAGAAACCCCGTGACATGCTGATCCAGGAATTGGAAATCCAAGCGATTCTGCTGGTAGAGCTGAACCAGCAGGCCATTGAACAAGGCGGTGTCCGAACCGGGCTTGAGCGGCAGATGCATCTCGGCCACATCGCAGGTGGTGGTACGACGCGGATCGATCACCACCAAGCGCGGCAGACCGCCGCGCCGTTCGCGGGCAGCGAGGATGCGCTGATACAACACCGGATGACACCAGGCCAGGTTGGAGCCGACCAGCACCAGCAGGTCGGCTTCCTCCAGGTCTTCGTAACAACCGGGCACGGTATCCGAACCGAATGCCCGCTTGTGGCCGGCGACCGAGGACGACATGCACAGCCGCGAGTTGGTGTCGATGTTGGCGACGCCGAGACACCCCTTCATCAGCTTGTTGGCGACGTAGTAGTCCTCGGTCAACAGCTGTCCGGAGACGTAGAAAGCAACGGCCTCGGGACCGTGCTCGGCCAGCGCCTGGCGAAACCCGTCGGCCACCGCATCCAGCGCCTCGTCCCACGCGACCCGCTGGCCCGCGATTTCGGGATGGAGCAGACGATCGTCCAGGCTCAGCGTTTCACCCAGTGCGGCCCCCTTCGAGCACAGTCGCCCGAAGTTGGCGGGATGGAGTTCGTCGCCGGCCACCCGCGCTCCACCATCGGAGTCGGGCGTGACCTTGACCCCACAGCCGACCCCGCAGTATGGACAGGTCGTGCGGACTGTTTCGCCAGCGCTACTCATCGGGCGATCTCTCCTCGCTCAGGCGGTGGCAGGGGCAGCGGTCGGCAGGCTGACCACGTTGTTCAGCCCCAGAAACAGCCGGCCATCTGCCTCCAACCGCACCGGATAGTGGGTGGCGCAACCAACATCCGGGGCAACCGCCTGGCCGCTTTCCAGCTCCAGCATCCAGTTATGCAGCGGACAGGTGACCCGATGGCCGTGCACGATGCCCTGCGACAGCGGCCCGCCCTTGTGCGGACAGCGATCGCGCAGGGCAAAAGCTTGGTCGTCGGAGGTGCGGAAGATGGCAACCTCGCCGTGCGGCGTCTGGACGACCCGTGAGCCCAGGCGCGGAATGTCATCGAGTGCGCCGATTTCGTACCAGTCATACATGTAAGCTATCTCCATTCCTTAACCGACTTGCCGCAGAGCTTGAAACTCGTGGGCGTCTTTATAGCCGCTGGCGCGTTCGGCCCAAGGATCGACCTGGGCATGCTTCTGCGAATCGAGGAAGCGGCCGTACAACGCCTTGCGGTTATCCGCATCCTCGACGATGCGCGATTTCACATAGCTCAGCCCGACCCGTTCGATCCACGGCGCAGTACGTTCCAGATAGCGGCCTTCCTCGCGATACAGTTGCATGAACGCGCCGCAGTACTCCTTCACCTCTTCCTCCGTGGCGCATTTGCACAGCAGGTCGGTGCCGCGGATCTTGATCCCGCCGTTGCCGCCGACGTGCACTTCGTAGCCGGAATCGACGCAGACCACCCCAAAGTCCTTGATGGTGGCCTCGGCGCAGTTGCGCGGACAGCCGGACACGGCCATCTTGAACTTGTGCGGGGTCCATGAACCCCAAGTCATCTTCTCCAGCTTGACGCCCAGTCCGGTCGAATCCTGGGTGCCGAACCGGCACCAGTCGGAACCGACGCAGGTCTTGACGGTGCGCAGGCTCTTGCCATAGGCGTGGCCGGACACCATGCCGGCGGCGTTGAGATCGGCCCAGACCTTCGGCAGGTCTTCCTTTTTCACCCCCAGCAGATCGATACGCTGACCGCCGGTGACCTTGACCGTGGGAATCTGGAACTTGTCGGCGACATCGGCGATGGCGCGCAATTCCTTGGGGCTGGTCAAACCGCCCCACATGCGCGGAACGACCGAATAGGTACCGTCCTTCTGGATGTTGGCGTGGACCCGCTCGTTGATGAAACGGGATTGCTGATCGTCTTGCGCCTCGTGGGGCCAGGTCGAGATCAGGTAGTAGTTGAGGGCGGGCCGGCAGGAGTGGCAACCGTCCGGAGTTTTCCAATCCAACGTGGTGAACACATCCCGCAGCGTGGTCAGATGCCGTTCGCGAATCGCTGCGCGCACGGTGTCGTGCGAATGCTCGGTGCACTTGCACATCGGCTTTTCGGCCGGAGTCTTGCCGATGGTGCCGACGGTCGCGGCCAGGATCTGTTCGACCAGGCCGGTGCAGGAACCACAGGACGCCGAGGCTTTGGTATGGGCGCGCACTTCGTCGAGCGTGAACAGCTTCTTCTCGGCGATGGCCTTGACGATCGTGCCTTTGCAAACGCCGTTGCAACCGCAGATCTCGGCGTCATCGGCCATGGTCATCACGCTAAAGCCGTCGCGACCCGAATCGGCCATGTGGGCATGACCGAACAGCACGGTCTCGCGGAATGCGCCGATGTCGGTATTTTCCCGCAGCAGCTGGAAATACCAGGACCCGTCCACGGTGTCGCCGTACAGCACCGCGCCCTGCACCCGATTTTCCTTGACCACCAGCTTCTTGTAGACGCCGCGCGCCGGATCGCGCAGGACGATTTCCTCGCAGCCCGGCCCGCCGTTGAAATTGCCGGCCGAGAACAGATCGATGCCGGTGACCTTGAGCTTGGTGCTGGTCACCGAGCCCTGATAGCTGCCGATGCCGAATCGCGCCAGATGATTGGCGCAGACCTTGGCCTGCTCCCACAACGGCGCCACCAGCCCGTAGCATTGGCCGCGATGCTGTACGCACTCGCCAACCGCATAGACCCTCGGATCGTAGGTCTGCATGGTGTCGTTGACCACGATGCCGCGTTCGCAATAGATCCCGGCCTTCTTGGCCAACTCGATGTTGGGACGGATGCCGACCGCCATCACCACCAGATCGGTCGGGATTTCCAGGCCATCCTTGAACCGTACGGCGCGGACCCGGTCCTCACCGAGGATGGCCGCCGTGTTCGCCCCCATCAGGAATCGCAGACCGCGCTCTTCCAGGGTCGTCCGCAGCATATCCGCCGCCACCGGGTCGAGCTGCCGCTCCATCAGCGTGTCGAGCACGTGCACCACGGTGACCTGCATCCCCTGCTTCATCAGGCCGTTGGCTGCTTCCAGACCGAGCAGGCCGCCGCCAATCACCACGGCGTTCTTGCCACTGCGCGTCGCGGCCAACATGGTCTCGACATCATGGATGTCGCGAAAGCCGATCACACCCTGCAAATTGTTGCCCGGCAGCGGCAGGATGAAGGGATTGGAGCCGGTCGCCAACAGCAACCGATCGTAGGGCGCGACCGTGCCATCAGCGGCCCGCACTTCGCGGCGGGAGCGATGAATCTCGACCACGGCCTGTCCGGCATGCAGACGGATGCCCTTCTCTTCATACCAGGGTAAATCGTTGATCATGATCTGCTCGACGGTCTTCTCGCCCGCCAGCACCGGCGACAACATGATCCGGTTGTAGTTGCCATGCGGCTCGGCGCCGAAGATGGTGATATCGAACTTGTCCGGCGCGATCGCCAACAATTCCTCTATCGTGCGCATCCCCGCCATGCCGTTGCCCACGAGAACCAAACGCTCTTTCATCGTCACTTTCTCCATCTTCGTTCCGGTCACGCTGCTTCCGGCCGACGCTGCCGCTCGTACAGAAAGCGCAGCACTTCGGCCCGGTAGTGGTTGTAGGTCGGATCATCGGCCAGCTCGAGCCGATTGCGTGGCCGTGGCAATTCCACCTTCAGGATTTCGCCCACGGTCGCTGCGGGACCATTGGTCATCATCACGATGCGGTCGGACAGCAGCACCGCCTCGTCCACATCGTGGGTGATCATCAGCACGGTGTTGTCGAGCGCGGCTTGAATCTCCATCACCGATTCCTGCAAATGAGCGCGGGTTAGGGCATCGAGCGCGCCAAACGGCTCGTCCATCAGCAACACCTTCGGCTGCATCGCCAGGGCGCGGGCAATACCGACCCGCTGCTTCATGCCACCGGAGATCGCGCCGGGCAATTTGTCGAGGGCATGGTCCATATGCACCAGATGGAGGTTGTGCACGGTCCAATCATGCCGTTCGGCCTTGGATTTGCTCTTGCCGAACACCTTGTCGACCGCGATGCGCACGTTCTCGTACACCGTCAGCCACGGCAACAGCGAGTGATTCTGGAACACCACGGCCCGATCGGGACCGGGGCTGTTGACTTCCTTGTTCTCCAGCAACACCCCGCCGCGGGTGGCCTGCAACAAACCGGCAACCACATTCAGCACCGTCGACTTGCCGCAGCCGGAGTGGCCGATGATGCTGATGAACTCGCCTTTTTCGATGGTGAGATCGACCTCGCGCAAGGCGATGAACGCGCCGTTGGCGGAGGGAAACACCACATCCACATTGGAAATATTCAGATAAGCCATGGCGATCTCCTCACTCAGCGACGGCTGTAATCGAAATGGTGTTGCACCAGATTCATGAGGCTTTCCAGCACGATGCCGACCAGGCCGATCACACCGATGGCGACGATGATCGAAGACACATTGAGGTTGTTCCACTCATCCCAGACATAGAAGCCGATGCCGATCCCGCCGGTGAGCATCTCCGCGGCCACGATCACCATCCAGGCCACGCTCAGCGACAAGCGCATGCCGGTCAGGATGTGCGGCAAGGTGGCAGGAATCAGGATGCGGCGGGTGACCTCCAGCTTGCCCAGCTGTAGCACCCGCGCCACATTGAGATAGTCCTGTGGGATGGCCTGCACCCCAGCGGCGGTGTTGACGATCACCGGCCAGATGCTGGTGACGAAGATCACGAAGATGGCCGAGGGGTCCTTGGCTTGGAAGACCAGTAGGCCGATCGGCAACCAGGCCAGCGGGCTGACCGGCCGTAGAATCTGCACCAGCGGATAAAAAGCCTGGTGCATGGCCCGGCTGGAACCCATCAGAAATCCGACCGGAATACCCACCACGACGGCCAGGGCGAAACCGGCCATGACCCGGCCCAGCGAATACAGCACCTGCCAGCCGATGCCCATATCGTTGGGACCGGTGACGTAGAACGGATGACTGAACACGGCCACCGCCTGGGTCCAGGCTTCGACCGGCGTGGGAATGTCGCGGGTCACCTGATAGTGGACCAGGGTCCAGACCGCCAGCACCAGCAGGAACACCGCCGACGGCAGCAGGATGGCGCGGACGATGGCGACCGTACGCTGCCGCGTCGGCGAGATCGGCGCGGGCATCGTCGGCGGCGGCGAGGACGGTGGTTGCCGTTCGGTATTGGCGGCAATCGCCTGGGTTTGTCCTTCCATGACGGCTCCTGGCGCGGATGGCTCGATGGGTTTGGATGGCGTCGGCGACGCGGTCATGAGAGGAATGACATTGCTCATCATCGTCTCCCCGTTCTCAGGCATTGGCCTTCAACAACGCTTCCGGATCGACCTTGAGGCTCTTGACCGGAAAGGCGGTGATGTACTGCGCGATCCGACTGGGATCGAATACGCCACCGTCGAAAAAGCGATCCGGCCCCATGGCGATGGGACTGGTGGCGTCCTTGAGCGTCCAGGGCTCGGCATGCGTGCCTTCGCTTTTCACATCGACCGTGGGATAGGGCACGCCCAGCGCCTTGGCCGCCTGCCGATACAGGTCGGGACGATAAATGGAGCCGGCGGTCTTCAGGATATGGGTCGGTTGCTCCAGTTGGCCCCAGCGATACATCTGGCTGATGAACCAGGCGGCATGGGACAACCAGGGGAAATTGGCGGCATAGCGGTAAAAGACGTTGAAATCCGGCAACGGACGCGGGGCCTCGTCCTTGGCGTACTTGAAGGTGCCGGTCATCGACATCTTCACCGTATCTTCGGGCGCGTTGACGTAGGATTTTTGCGAAATCAGACTCACCACCTCCATGCGGTTTTCCGGCTTGTCCATCCATTGCGCGGCTTCCAGCAAGGCCATGACCAGGGCCTGATGGGTGTGCGGATTCTTCTCGTGCCATTCCAGATTGACGCCGAACACCTTCTCCGGATTGCTGTTCCATAGCCCGTAGCTGGTGATCAACACCTGGCCGATGCCGGTTTCCACCGCCCGCTCGTTCCACGGCTCGCCCACGCAATAGCCGGCGATGTTGCCCGCCTTGAGGTTGGCCACCATCTGCGGCGGCGGAATGACGATCAGGCGCAAATCCTGATCGGGGTTGATGCCGGCTGACCCCAGCCAGTAGCGCAGCTGGTAATTGTGGGTCGAAACCGGGAACACCATGGCGAAGGTCATCGGATCCTTGCCGGCAGCCTTGTCGGCGTCGATGACCTTTTTCAAGGCGCGAGCGCTGACCGGACGCTCCTTCATCGCTTCGGGATCGGCTTTCATCATCCGTTCGAACAGATCGTTGGAAACGGTGATGGCGTTGCCGTTGAGATCCATCGAAAAGGCAGTGATGGTCGCCTTGGGCAAAGCGCCGATGCCCAGCGTGGCGGCGATGGGCATGCCCGCCAGCATGTGCGCGCCATCCAATTCGCCGATGGCGACCTTGTCACGAATATTGGCCCAGGACGCCTCCTTGGACAGCGCCACATCCAGGCCGTGTTTCTTGAAATAACCTTTCTCCAAGGCCACGACCAGCGGCGCGCAATCGGTCAGCGGGATAAAACCCAGGGTCAACTTGGTTTTTTCCAAGCCTTCGCCCTCGCCCGCCCAGGCGCTGGTGTGAAGCCAGGAGGGGGTCCCGCCCAACAAAGTAGCGCCACCCAGAGCCAGCCCGCCCGTTTTCAGGAATTTGCGCCGGGACAGATTGGTCTGCCCCTGTTCGTTCGTTGCGTTGGTATCGCTCATGCCGTGCACCCTGCTAAAAAGCCAATAAAAAAGGCGTCAGCCATCACGTTGGAACGCAATAGCTGGACGCCTTTGTCCGATGCGCGGCCGCCGTTGGCCGCATCGCCCTTCCCGCCAATGGGAGAGAGCAGTCGGGTTTTCTAAAGCACTTGTGATGCCAAAATTTATATATTATTGATTATAATATAATTATATCCACACATCATTCATTTGGCCCGTCGATAGCGGCTTTCTGTGCGCCATCATGGGGCAAATAGTACCTTTCTGCACTAAATCAAGCGGCCGATGCTCTCCAAAGACCGCGACAGGACTTCAACTCAACATTTCCAACAAGGAAATCACGGTGCGCGCCACCTCGCCGATCCGCTGATTGCGGTCCATCGCCAGCTTGCGCAAGGTCTGATACGCCTCCTCCTCGCTCAGTTTGCGTTGCGCCATCAGCAAACCCTTGGCTTTTTCGACCACCTTGCGCTCGGCCAGGCGATTGCGGGTTTCGTCCAGCTCCCGTCGTAGCGCCTGATACTCGCGAAAGCGGGCGATGGCGACATCCATGATCGGCTGCAGGCGACGTGGATTGAGATCGCTCACCACATAAGCGCTGACCCCGGCGCGCAAGGCCGCAGCGGTGGTTTCGGGATCGCTGCGCTCGGCGAACATGATGATGGGGCGTGGCTGATCCTGGCCGATCTCGCGCAACTGCTCCAGGGTATCGCGGTCGGGCAGATCGATATCGATCAGAATCACATCGGGTTTGGCCTTCTGCACCTGTTGCAACAGCCGGTCAGTGTCGGTGGTTCGGATGGTGATCCGATAACCGGCATCGCTCAGCGCCTGCTCCAAAATCGCCGAGCGCCCCGAATTGGCGTCGATCAACATGACCTCGATTTTTTTCATCAGTGACTCTGAGGTGTTCAATCGGAGTGTGGAACGGGCATATCCATGCCAATCATGGATGGGCTATGCTGCGCTCGTGCTGGGAACAGCTTCAGCCACGCCAGCGCATTCGATCCTACCATTCTGTTACCCTTGCAAGCCGCAGACCATGCCGATCACGCCCGCCACCATCGTCTTGCAACTGATCGCCTTCGGCGTGGCCGGCGCCGTATCCCTGGCCGTCGGCTTCGCCTGGCAAATCCTGCGCTGCTGGGACATCGCCAGCGGCAGTGAATTGCAACTGCGGCTGGAGCGACGCACTTACCTGATTTCCACTCTGGTCGGCTTTGCGCTGGGGGCGGAATCGTTGTCGCTGCTGTTGTTCGTCCATACCGCCGAAAGTCTGTCCAGCCAGTTCGTCGGCGCAATGTGCGCTACCGGGGTGTTGAACGCCAACGCCTTCGGCTTCCCGACCCTGTTGCTGAAAATCGCGGTGTTCTTCCTGGCCGCCCTGTGGCTACTGCTGAACCGAGTGGACAATCGGGGTTATGACTATCCGCTGGTGCGGGTGAAATATGGTTTGCTGCTGTTCATCGCGCCGCTGACCTTGATGGAGCTGATCAGCCAAACCAGTTATTTTCTGAAACTGGAGCCCGAGGTCATCACGTCCTGTTGCGGTTCGCTGTTCAGCGCCGACAGCCAGGGGGTGGCGGCGGAACTGGCCGGCTTGCCGGCCCGACCGACGCTGTACCTGTTCTACGGGATGGCTGGCCTAATCGCGGGAGCCGGGCTGGCATCATGGCGCTGGCCCCGACTGGGACCGCTGTTCGCTGTCAGCAGCGTCCTGGGCTTCGGCATCGCCATCGCCGCCATCATCGCCTTCCTGTCGCTGTACGTGTACGAGAATCCGAACCACCACTGTCCATTCTGCCTGTTGAAAGCCGGCTATGACTATGTCGGATACGCACTCTATCTACCGCTGTTCATAGCGACCGCCGCCGGTCTGGGGGCCGGCGCCATCGCGCCGTTTCGCCGGATCGCCAGCCTGCAGGAGGTCATTCCCCGCGAAATCCACCGCCTGATCTGGCTGGCGCTCGTCGGCTTCGGGCTGTTCTACGGACTCGGAACCTGGCTGATCCTACGGTCGAACCTGATTCTGCTGGGATCGTGATGTTCAGCAATCGCCGCATTCGCACGGTTCGTCCTGACACACCGCCGCCGAGGTGTTCTTGACCGGCTGATCCGGCCCGCTCTCCTGATCGGCTTCCCGCCAAGCCGTCACCCGATTCCGTCCAGCTGCTTTGGATCGATAGAGCGCCTTATCGGCTTTGGCGATGACCTCCTCGATATCCTGACCATGGCAGGGATAGGTCGCCACGCCGAGAGAAATCGTGATCGCCAGAATCTCGCCATCATGCCGGATGAAGAATTCGGCGCACCTTTTCCGGATTTCATCGGCGCGGTTGAAAGCATCCGTCGTCGACGCGCCGGGGATCACCAGCAGGAATTCCTCTCCGCCATAACGACAGACGATATCCGAGCCACGCGAATTCATCCGCATCAACTTGGCCATTTCCATCAAGAATCGATCGCCAAGTTGATGGCCGTAGGTATCGTTGACGATCTTAAACCGATCGATATCGGCGATGATGATGCTCAGCGGTTTATGTTCCCGATTGGCCCGCGCCACTTCGCGGCCCAAGGCTTCATCCAGATAGCGCCGGTTATACAGATCGGTCAATGGATCATGCAGGGACAATTCGCGTAACTCCGCCTGAAGCCGCTCCACTTCTTCCATATGAATGCGCAATGATTCCTCAGTCCGCTTGCGCTCCGTAATATCGTGGATGATGGAAAACAATGCGGCCTTCCCATCCAACATCAGCGGCGACGCATGGACCTCCACGATACGGATATCGCCATTGGCCAGCCGGTGCGGGAAGATGAAGTAGTTCAATTTGTTCTGTGCGGCCCTTTGCCGTTCCTGCCAAATCTGCTCACGCGTCAGGGTGTTGATATCGGTAATGCACATGGTTTGCATGACCGATCGGGAATAGCCATAAAATTCTTGCGCCGACCGATTGGCATCCAGTATCCGGCCGGTGTCCTGTTCGACCACCAGCATCACCGCATGATGTTCCTCGAACATCCGCCGGAATCGTTCTTCACTATCCCGCAGCAGTTTTTCAGCCCGCTTGCGCTCACTGATATCTTCCTTGACAGCCAAATAGTGCGTCATTTCCCCATCGAGGCCGATGACGGGCAAGATACTGGCAGATTCGTAATAGATCGAGCCGTCTTTCTTACGATTCACGAATTCGCCATGCCACTCCCTGCCATCGGTGAGCGCACACCACAATTGCCGATAGGTTTCCGGCGGAGTGATTTCCGTTTTCAAGATGCGCGGGTTCTGGCCGACAGCCTCGGCCAGACTATAGCCCGTGACCTGGGTAAAGCGCGGATTGACATACTCGATGTCGCCATTCAGCTTGGTAATGACGATGGAAACGGGGCTTTGCTCGACCGCTTGACTGAGTTTGCGCAACTCCATCTCCACCCGTTTCCGCTCGGCGATTTCTTCCTTCGCCCGCACCAGCGCCTTGTGCATGATCTGCTTCGCTTGAAAACTCAAACCGCCTGCAATTCCAAACAAGCCGGTGTATGCCAGCCAGTGAATGAAGGCGAACATGTGGTCTGGTTTGGATAGCCATTCGGCTTCTTCACCCTGGATCAGTCCCAATACCGCCAGCGAACTGGCCGCGGCCGAAACCACAATACTCATCCAGCCGAACAATAACCCGGTCAGAAGCACCACGAACAGATAAGCGGCAGCCATCGGCGTGCGAATGACACCCTGATCGATGCCAATCCAGCTGATCCACACGAACATCAGGATAATGACGGCCTGCCCCACGAACACCACTTGGCCGCGGCGCAAAAGATGGCGCAACAGCAAGACGATGGCAATCCCGATCAAGTCGATGACGATGACGCCAGCCGTCATCCCGCCATCCAACAAAACGATCGGGATCAGCGCACAGAGACAAAACAGAAAAATCAGGGTTATCGAATTGAGCAGATTGGCTCGCCGCGTCTTTTCTTCGTCGCCGACGAAGACCTGGGGCATAAACCATCGCTTGATCCTATTCTTCATGAGTCTTTCTAATTTCCCGACAGCTTGGTAGGATTTCGATAATGGGGATGCCCATATTGACAAACTTTCATGTGCGTCGATTACAAGAGTGCCAAAATATATACAGATGTTTGAAAGACGATCGGATTCAAAATTCCCTGAGTTTTTAACTCAGATAAATCGAGACTCAAACATAGCCATTTTCATTGTATTTTACCCAGTTCCACGAGCATTTGTACTCACCAGTCTCAGGTATATGAACACCTTTCGATTACTTCCCGTTTTCGGCCTGCTCGGCCTGCTCATGGCCTGCGAACAGGAATTGCCCGCCATCAAAATCGGTACGCCCGCCCCCGCCTTCACCCTGGATCGGCTGGATGGCCCCAGCGCCCACTTTCCCGAGGATTACCGCGGTAAGGTGGTCGCCATTCGCTTCTGGGCCGACTGGTGCCCATTCTGCCGCAACGAAATGACCGCGCTCGAACCGGTCTATCGTCAATATCACGACCAAGGGCTGGTCATCCTGGCGGTCAACGTCATGCAAGCACCGGAAACGGCCCGAAAATTCGTCGAACAGCTGGGGATTTCCTACGAGGTGCTGCTAGACCGGCAGGGCGAGGCGCTGCGTCGCTATCAGGTGATGGGGCTGCCGATGACCTTCATCGTGGACCGACAAGGCGTGACCCGCGCCCGGATCGTCGGCGAATCCACCTCGGAAGTCTTCGCCCAGGCGATAGAGGGACTGTTGTGATACGTCACGACCCGTCCCTGTCGTCACATCGAAGAGGCCGAATTGCCATGTCCACACGCCAGATCCTCCAATCGACCGATCTCCGCCGCGCCAAACGGACCGTCTGGCTGCTGTTGCTCGGGCTGACCCTGGCCTGGAGCGAACCGTTGCAACTGCCGGCACCCAGCCCCAAGGACACCTGCCCGGTGTGCGGCATGTTCGTCAGTCTCTATCCCGACTGGGTGGCGACGGTTCTGTACCAGGACGGCCATGCCCATCACTTCGACGGCCCCAAGGATCTGTTCAAATATCTGGCGAGCCTGTCCAAATACGCCCCCGGTCATCGCCTGGAAGATATCGCCATCATCGGGGTGACCGACTACTATGGCCTGACCCGGATCGACGCCCACGCGGCGTGGTATGTGATCGGCTCCGATGTACTGGGGCCGATGGGCCATGAGCTGGTGCCGTTGGCGACCCAGGCCGAAGCCGAGGATTTTCTACGCGACCACAAGGGGCGGAAGATCGTCCGCTTCGCCGACGTCACCCCCGCACTGCTGGAACAACTCGACCACGGAAAACTCGAATGACCGTTTATTTCATCGGCGCCGGTCCTGGCGATCCGGAATTGATCACCGTCAAGGGCCAGCGGCTGATCCGCGAATGTCCGCTGGTGCTGTATGCCGGTTCGCTGGTGCCGAAAGAGGTGGTGCTGACGGCCAATCCGGCGGCGGAGATCGTCAATACCGCCGACCTCAGCCTGGACGAGATCATCGCCCGCATTCGCAACGCGCACCAACGGGGCTGGGATGTCGCGCGGGTGCATACCGGCGACCCGGCGCTGTACGGCGCCATCGGCGAACAGATGCGAGCGCTGGAAGCGCTGGGGATTCCCTACCAGGTGATCCCCGGCGTGACTGCCGCCTTTGCCGGAGCCGCGATGTTGCGCCGGGAACTGACCCTGCCCGGCATCAGCCAGACCGTCATCCTGACCCGTCACGCCGGCAAGACGCCGATGCCGGAGGGCGAAAGCCTGCCGGAGCTGGCCCGACACCGCGCGACCCTGGCGATCTATCTCAGCGTGGACAAGCTGCCGGAGATCGTGGCGGAGATCATCCCGCACTACGGCGCGGATTGTCCGGCGGCGGTGCTGCATCGGGTGTCGTGGCCGGATCAGGACGGGGTGGTCGGCACTCTGGCCGACATCGCCGCCAAGGTGACGGCCAAGGGTTTCACCCGCACTGCGCTGATTCTGGTCGGGCGGGTGATCCAACCGGAAGGGTTTCCTGCGTCCTATCTCTACAGCCCCGAACACGCCGAGGTTTATCGGCGCGGCTCTTCCTGATTCACGGATCGTGCCGAATCATTCCGGCGGCAACGCGGTAACCATCGACCAGATGTCGGTAAATTCACGGCTCGCTGCTGGCAGGGTCGGTCGTTGCAACATGATCACTGAAATGCGCTGCTGTCGTGCCGCCGCCAATTTAGCCTCGACCGCCCCGCCACCGCTGTTCTTGGCCACCAGCACATCGATCCGGTAGTGCCGCAGCAGCGCCAATTCCTGCTCCAGCGGGAATGGTCCGGTTGCGCATAACAACGTCAGGCGGGGACAGCTTGGCGGAACCGCCGTCAGGCAACGCACCAGCCAGTGCTGGTCGGGCGGGATCGCGGCCATATGGCGCAGAGGCTCCAGACCGATGGTGAAGAACGGCCGCTGAAACGCTCGCAAGACCATCATGAGGTCGGCCCAGTCCCCCACCCAGCGCCAATCGTCGTCCGGTTCCGGTCGCCAGGCCGGGCGGCGGTAGGCCCATAGCGGGACATCGGCTAGTTGCGCAGCCTGGGCGGCGTTGCGGCTGATCTGCGCCGCATAAGGATGGGTAGCGTCGATCAACAGTTCGAAGTCGTTACCGCGCAGGAACGCCGCCAAACCTTCCGCGCCACCGAAACCACCCACCCGAACCGGACACGGCAACACCGGTGTGCGCCCCTTGCCCGCCACGCTATAGCTCACCGCATGAAGCGGCGTCAGCGCGCGCGCCAGCTCGATCGCTTCGCCGATGCCGCCCAGCAACAGAATACGCATCTCGTCTACCGAATCAGGCGAAGTCGGCTCGACCGACCGAATTCCCGGCGCGATCGATCGCCCAGATTTCCACCGCCACCGTCGAAGGCAAAATAGCGCGGGCCTTGGCGCGAGCGAGCGTGCAGATCCGATCACCCAACGGCACATGGGCCGCCTGCGCCCACTGCAGGGCCTGCTGGCTGGTGTTGGCCGAGCGGATCGCCTGCTGCAAGGCTGCGTCCGCTCCCAATGTCGCCGCTTGGTCCGCCAGCAAGCTCCAATCGACACTGGAATGCTGGCTATGCAAATTCAGATGTCCCGCCGCCAATTTACTGATCTTGCCGAAGCCGCCGATCAGGGTGAGTCGCGACACCGGGGCTTGGCGCAAATGTTTCAGGACCGCGCCGGCGAAATCGCCCATCTCGATCAGCGCCATGTCCACCAAACCATAATGAGCGCGCACGACCTGTTCGCTGGTGGCGCCGGTGCAGGCAGCGATATGGGTGATGCCGTTGGCGCGGGCCACATCGATAGCTTGCTGGATGGAAGCGATATACGCCGAGCAGGAAAACGGCCGGACGATGCCGGTCGTGCCGAGAATGGACAGACCGCCCTCGATACCCAACCGGGGATTCAAGGTTTTGCGCGCCAGTTCCGCGCCCTTCTCGACCGCAATCGTGACCTCGAAGCCGCCGCCATAACCATGCGTAGCGGCCACTTGCGCCAGATGCTCGGCGATCATGCGCCGCGGCGTCGGGTTGATGGCCGGTTCGCCCACCGCAATCGGCAAGCCAGGCCGGGTCACGATCCCCACCCCTGGCCCAGCGTGAAAGCGCACGCCGACCGGCTCGCGCAAGACCACTGCCGCACTGATCAACGCGCCATGCGTCACATCGGGATCGTCGCCGGCATCCTTGATCGTAGCTGCCTCGGCTCCAGTCGCGGTCAGCCGGCAATACGCCAGCTGGAACACCGGTCGCTGCCCACGTGGCAAGGTGATTTCGACGTGTGTCGATTCATCGCCACCCAGCAGCCGACGGGCCGCTGCCGTGCTGGTGGCGGTCGCACAAGCCCCGGTTGTATAGCCGTAGCGCAAGGCCCCGGCGGTTTCGGATGTTTCTGGACGCATGACTGCCCAATTGGGTTGGTGAATTTCGAGTCGACTCCATTCAGGTCACCACAGCGCCGACCATGATATTCTCAGTGACCCAATACACCACAGTGCCAGCTATCGTAAAGTGCAGTAGGGCAAAGGGGAACGTTTTCGACAGGACCGCCACGCCTCGTTACTGACTTTCGCCAGCGACGCAAGCAGCGGCTATGCAGGTGCAAACAGCGGTCCACCATCGGTTTGAACCACCCCGGGTTTGCCGGAGGCTCCCACTCCAAGGATTCACCATGAAGCGTAAGCAAGCATTGACGGTATTAACGCAAGTCATGCCGGTACTGAAAAAGCGCTACGGTGTCACCCGGCTGGCGTTGTTTGGCTCCACTGCGCGCGATACAGCGGGTCCAGACAGCGATGTAGACATATTAGTGGCCTTTGATGGTGTAGCGACAGCCGCTCGTTACTTCGGCGTTCAGTTTTTTCTGGAGGATGAGCTGGGCTGCACGGTCGATCTCGTATCGGAGAAAGCATTACGCCCGGAATTGCGGCCCTTCATCGAAATGGAGGTCATGGATGTCTGAACCTGCCCGTGAATGGCGGTTTTATCTGGATGATATGATCGGTTTTGCTGAAAAGACCTTGAACTACACAGATGGGTTCGATCAAATCGGATTTGAGGCCAGCACCCTCAACTACGACGCCACACTGCGCAATCTGGAGCTGATTGGCGAAGCGGCCACACATATTCCCGATGTTGTACGTACCCAGTACTCCGACATACCCTAGCGACTGATTGTAGCCACGCGCAATCGACTGATTCATGGCTACCTGGGTATCGATAACGACACGGTGTGGAGCATCATTTGCGATGAAATCCCGCCACCACTGGAAAAATTGCGCATCATGCGCTCTATCATCAGTGACGAGAACAGCTGAAGCTCACAATCAGTTTACGTGTGTTGCATCATCAATCGAGTGGAGATTGCCATTCCCCCGTAGGGCTCTCCAATAAGGACTTCGAACATTTTCCACCGGAGGCTGGATCGCCATGGTTGCCACTTGTCCCGCTTTACTGCTCAGCGCTCCGGCCTCCGGTCAGGGTAAAACCACCGTCACCGCTGGCCTGGCCCGTTATCACCGCAATCAGGGCCATCGAGTGCGGGTATTCAAGACCGGACCGGATTTTCTCGATCCGATGGTCCTGGAACGCGCCTCCGGTCAGCCGGTCTACCAACTCGACAACTGGATGGTCGGGGAACGCAATTGCCAGGCGCTGCTTTACCAGGCCGCCCAGGAGGCCGACCTCATCCTGATCGAGGGCGTCATGGGCCTGTTCGACGGGACGCCGTCGAGCGCCGATCTCGCCTGTCGGTTCGGGGTGCCGGTGCTGGCGCTGATCAATGCTCACGCCATGGCGCAAACCTTCGGCGCCGTCGCCCATGGGCTGTCGCATTATCGTCCGGGGCTGCCCTTCGCCGGGGTGCTGGCCAATCGGGTCGCGGGACCGGGACACGCTCAATTGCTGGCCGAAAGTCTGTCGGCGGATATGCACGATTACGGCTGGCTGCCGCGCGATGAGGACATCGCCCTGCCCGACCGCCATCTCGGCCTGGTGCAAGCTGCGGAAATCGCTGATCTGGAAAGCCGGATCGACCGCGCCGCCGCCCGCATCGCCCACACGGGGCTGGCTACGTTGCCACCGCCGGTGACGTTTCCCGAGGTCAAGCTGGAACCGCTGCCACCGCTGCTGCGGGGATTGCGGATCGGCATCGCCCGCGATCTGGCGTTCGCCTTTCTGTATCCGGCCAATCTGGATACGCTGCGAGCGCTGGGCGCGGAACTGGTGTTCTTCTCGCCCTTGACCGCCGCTGAATTGCCGGCGGTGGATGCGGTGTACTTGCCCGGCGGCTATCCGGAGCTGCATCTCGACACGCTGGCAAGCAATCACGGCCTGCGGGCGGCGCTGCGCCGACATCACCGGGCCGGCAAACCCATTTACGCCGAGTGCGGCGGTCTGCTCTACACCTTGGAATCGCTGGCTGATCGGGCCGGGCATCGCGCGGCGATGCTGGGACTGCTGCCGGGACGGGCGGCGCTGCAGGGCAAACTGGTGGGATTGGGAATGCAGTGGGTGGCGCTGCCGGAAGGTGAACTACGCGGGCATACCTTCCATCATTCTCGGCTGGAAACTGCGCTGCCACCGTTGGCACATGGTCACCGCCAGCGCGATGGGCAGACGGGAGAAGCAGTCTATCGAGTGGGGCGCTTGACGGCTTCGTACCTTCATCTGTACTTCGCCAGCAACCCGGTGGCAACGGCCCGCTTGTTCCTGCCCTGAGGCCGCTGCCAGTTTTTCAAGACCGCGCCGTCACCAGCGCGGTTTCAAACGTGAATGTATTACTTGCCTACCCGCGCCAACATGGTGTTATTACGAGCGGTGACTTCTTCGGCTTGCTTCAATAAGTTGGAGAAGAAATCCAGACCGCCTTCCCAGCCGTTCATCATCATATCGTAGCCAGTCGAATGGACCTGGCTCGTCAGACCGATAAGATCGCCCAACAGTTGATTGGGATCGAAAAGATCCAGTTTTGTCCGGTGCATGATGTAAAAACTCCAAATATGTATTTGTGATTGTTTGTGGCATCAGCTCGGGGCTTGATGCCATCGGGTAACGATCATCCTGATCAAAAAAGCACAGTTGACGGTCCCCAAAGGGAGAGACCGTGAGTTGATTCTAAAGGATCGTCTCCACAAAAACAGCCACCAAACCCAAATTTTTGCTGCACTGCAACCTAATTCATATCACATCGAAGCGATCGAAGGCCATGGTGAATTGGCCACGACCACGAGTCATACCACGTAGGTCGGTGATATATCCCAGCAGGCGATCCAAGGCGCAATCGCAGTGGATGGTCGTCATCCCGCCCACGGTGCGGGTATCGCGGATGAGCGCGCGGCGCGACTGCAGATCGCCGATCACGGCACCGACATCGCTCTCGGGCGCGACCACTTCAGTGCGCATCACCGGCCGCATGATCAAACCACCGGCCCGAGCCAGCGCCTTGCGCGCCGCCTCAGCCACCGCCACCCGCACCGCCTGGGGGCTGGACAGCGCGCCGAACAGCTCCAGCTCCAACACCTGCAGCGCCAGATCCTGCAACGGCGCTCCGCTGGCCGGACCGCCGACCAAGGCATCTTCGGCCCCACCCGCGACCGCATCCCGTTGGGTCGGATGGAGATCGATCCCCTCCGGGCGAATCCTCGGCTCGACGGTCACCGCAACGCCTGCCCCACGCGGTAGCGGCTCCACCCGCACCCGCGCCCAGGCTTTCATCTCCAGCTTCTTGCCGTCCGGCTGCTCGATCAGGCGATGAAACAGGCTCTCGCTCTCGGCGGCCCGCCCGATCGATTCACGCAACACCACTTGCGGCTGGCCGACCCGCACTTCGACGTTGAACTCCCGCCGCAGGCGTTCGCTGGCAATCTGCAAGTGCAGTTCGCCCATGCCGCGCAGCACCCGCTGGCCGGTTTCCTGATCGTCCTCGACCCGCAGGGTGGGATCCTCCTGCTGTAGCTTGTCCAGCGCATCCAGCAGCTTTTCCTCATCGGCGGCGGACACCGGCTCGATGGCCAACCCCAGCACCGGCTCGCGAGTTTCGATCCGCTCCAGCCACAACAGATGGGACGGAGCACAGAGCGTGTCACCGGTGGCAGCCCAGCGCAGACCGGCCAATAACACGATCTGGCCAGCGGTCGCCTGATCCAGTCGGGTCTTGTGGTTGGCGTCGACCTCGAACAGCCGGGCGACCCGTTCCCGTCGCAGCGTCCCGTTCGGGCCGGGGATGGCGACCTCATCGCCGGGTTCCAGGGTCCCCCGGTACAGCCGGACGAACACGTGGCGACGGCCCTCCCACATCTGGACCTTGAACGCCAGCGCGGCCAACGGCCCATCCACCGCCATCGTCACCCATTCCTCGTCGCCATCGGGCCGGTGAGCCAGACTCGGCGGGCGCTCGGTCGGCGACGGCAGCAAGCGGACCACTCCGTCCAGCAGCGGCTGCACCCCCTGATTGCGCAGGGCGCTGCCGGCAAAGCAGGGACAGATCCGGCCGGCCAGCACCGCCTGACGCAGCGCCGCCCAGACGGCCTCCGGCTCCGGCTCCTGGTCGGCCAGGACCTGCTCGGCCAGAGCATCGTCCATCTCGGCCGCCGCCAACAGCAGGCTCTCGCGCCAGGGCCGCATCCGCTCCCAAGTGGCAGCGTCGCAGGGCGTCGCTTGCAACAGCTCACCCCGTTCGCCACCAAATCGCAAACAGGTCTTGTCGATCAGGTGCACCACCGCACCGTCGTAGTCGGGCAACGGCGCGGTCACCGCCACCGGCTCGGCCTGCAACCGCTCACGCACGCTGTCCAGCGCCCGCTCGAAATCGGCGCCGGGCCGATCCAGCTTGTTGACGAAAAACAGGGTGGGCAAACGAAACTGGGTGCGCTGCCGCCAAACCGTTTCAGTCTGCGGCTCGACGCCGCGCACTCCGTCCAGCACGATCACGCAGCCATCCAGCACCCGCATCGAGCGCTCGACCTCGATGGTGAAATCGACGTGGCCGGGAGTATCGATCAGTTGGATCAGATGGTCGCGCCACGGTAGCCGAGTGACGGCAGCGGTGATGGTGATGCCATGCTCCTGCTCCTCGGCCATGTAGTCCATGTGGGCCGCGCCTTCATGCACTTCGCCGATCTTGTGGGAAGCGCCGGCGTAATACAGCATCCGCTCGGTCAGCGTGGTTTTGCCGGCGTCCACGTGCGCGGCGATCCCGATGTTGCGGACCTGGGTTAGGTCAGGAGCCTTGGACATGAGAACTCTCGTCGAGTCGGCGATTCAGCGGGTGATCTGCCGACATTCCAGATAGAACCGCTTCTCGTCGGCCTCGCCCATGGAGAAGGTCTTACGGGGCAGAGCGCCATCGCGGATGATGGTGCGGAAGAAGTCGCCCTTGGCCAGCGCCGGCAAATAGAAGCCGAGGTTGCCGGGCTGCGCGCCGAGCTGCTGCAAGGTGTCTTCGCCGTGGATGTAGTCGAGCCGTGCGCCTGGGACCGTTGGCAAATATTGATCCAGAAACGCCTGCAGGGTGGCGACCGGCAGGGTCAGGCGCGGCTGGTCGATGACCAACACCCCGCAACGCCCTTGACCGACGAAGGCGATGGCCTGCTGGCCGGGTCGCGGCTGCTCAGCCCAATCTTGATGCGCTGCAGCCCAGGAGGGATGATCGACCACGCTCAGGCTCGAGCCTTGCACGCGGCAGAATTCGGCCAAGGCCGCCAGCAGCTGCCCGGCGTCGACCCCGAACGCCACCCGGTGGATGGCCTCGAACTCCAGTCCCGGATCGTGCAGGTTGACCAGCTCGACCAGGGCATGGCGAGCCGGATGGTTCATGATATCGGTGGCATCGGGCGCGGTGCGCTTGAGATTCTCCCAGATGATCTTGGCGGTGGCGAAGGAATGGTTGCCGTCGCCCATGGCATACAGCAGGGGCGGTTCGTTGCTGACCCCGTAACGGGCGTTGAACGCCTCGGGCAGGGCCAGGCGCGTCAATTGCTCGACCACCCATTGAATCAGCAGCGGGTGATCGACCCGCCAGCCACGCACCCGGCCACTGTCCAGCATCAGCGGGAAGTCGTACAACGCCTCCAGCGGCTCGGCGAACAGGGGATCGATGACCAGACGGTTGGGATCGTCGATCAGCACCATGACGTGCGGCAATTCCAGCGGCGCATCCTCGCGCACCCGGACCCGCGGCGGCAGACGCTCCATGATGGTGCCCTCGGTCGGGCGAATCAGAGTCTTGGCGCCGGGATTGAAATCGTAATCCTCCAGATCCAGGGCCACGACCAGTCCCCGGCGGGTCCGACCTCGCGCCGTCTCCCGCTCGATCAGCACCATGCCGGGCGCTTGCGGGACCAGTACGCCGGTCGATGCGTAGCGCCGCATCGCCAGCTGAATATCGGCGATGCGCTGGGCTTCGTCGGGCGCGCCCAAATGGACCTCCGGCAGGATCAACCGCAGCGTGGACGGCGCTGTGCCCACCAGCGCCTCCACCCGCGCCCAATAGTCCGGCTGGGAGGTGTACTGGTCACAGGCGACCACCGCCCAGCGGGTCAGATCCGCGCCCGCCTGGGGCAACAGGATGGTAGGAATCTGTAGACCGATCTGCGCGAAATTCATCGGCGGCATTTCTCCAGAGAGCGAGCGGCAAAGCGGGATGTGGAGCTGCGGATCGACGGCCCTTCCGCCCGGCGCGCCGTCAAAACTCGCGCAAGCTTAGCAAATGGCCGGGTCCGAACAAATGGCCGCAACGGCTTTCGGCTTTGCAGCACACGCACCGATCGCGAGGTATCATTGATACAGACTGCAAGCGGCGGCGCCGCTCCCGTTTGGCAACCCTGCAAGGAATCGCCCATGCGCAAACTGATGACAATCGTGATCGCCATCCTCGTCGCCCTGGTCGTGATCGCTGGCGGCATCGGCGGCTATCTGTGGTACGACACCCGGCAACAAGTCGACCGCCTGGTCACCATGGCCAAGCCCTTCGCCGAAATCAGCTACAGCGGGGTGGCCATCTCGCCCGCCGGGTCGGTCGGCGTCAATCGGCTCCGCATCATGCCGCGCTTCGTCAACGACGCCATCGTCATCGGCGCGATCCGGCTCAACGCCCCCAACATCTTGGCGCTGCTGAACATCCGCCGGCAACTGGAACAGGGCCAGTTTCCCGAAGCCCTGTCCATCTCCTTCCGCCAGCTCGAGTTACCGTTGTACGGCGGCATTCTCAACACCAAACCGGTTTCACCCCAAGCGGTCTCGCCCCTGGACAATCTGGACGCGCTGGGCTGCGGACCGGTGGTTCACTTCGGCGGGGCCGAATGGCAGGAAATGGGCTACGAGAAATTCATCAGCGATTCGGAGCTGGGTTACCGCCTGGACGAGGCCCACAATCGCCTGGACATCCTGCTGGACAGCAGCACCCAAGGCTGGGCCACCCTTAACCTCGATATCGGCATGGCCTTGAACGCCGCGCCCAAGTCGCTGGTGGAACTGGCCGGCGCGTTGACCCCCAAGCTGGCTAAACTGGATCTTGTGCTGCGCGACGACGGTTTCATCGCACGCCGCAACAACTACTGCGCCGCCAAGGCCGGCAAACCGATCGAGGTCTACCTGGCCGACCATGTACGGCTGGTGACCGAGCGCCTGCGCGCCAACGGTATCCATCCGGGACCGGGCCTGATCGATGCCTATCAGCGCTTCCTGGCCGAAGGTGGCCAGTTCGTCCTCACCGCCACCCCACCCGCCCCGATCAGTCTGGCCGAATTGCAACAGTACGATCCGCAGGACGTCATCAAACTTCTGGGCTTGAGCCTGAAGGTCAACGACAAGGCCGTCAGCGATCTCACCATCAGCTGGGATGCGGCCAAGCTGGCCCAAATTCTGGGCCGGTCGTCAGCAGAACCGGCCGAGCCGGAAGCAGAGGCTCGCCCGACACCGGTCGCGCCGCCAGTCGTCGTCCCCCAGAAGTCCTATCACCCAATCGCCACCGACCAGCTGAGCCAGTACGTCGGCAAGATCGCCAAGCTGAAAACCACCACCGGCGCTCAATACAAAGGTCAACTGGAAAGCGTCGCCGAGGGCATGGTCAAGATCACCATCCGTCAAAACGGCGGCAGCGTCACCCTGTCCCTGCGCAGCAACGAAATCACCACCGCGCAAGTGCTCTGGTAGCCATCGCCAGCGTCGCTGCCCGGCGGCGGCGCGCTGGCGGACCGTCGGCGATTTCGACGGTCCGTGGTGATCCCGTCGCCATCGTTCAGCGCCGCACCAGCCAAATCAGCAATAACACGAACAACACCACCAGCCCCAGCGGAACCAGGGCGGCCGACCAGTCCTTCTTGGCGGTGCGACCACGTTCGATCGCGGCCTTGATCCCCGGCCGAAACCAGACGATCACCAGAACTGCGGCCAAGCCACCCAGCAGAATTTCCCACCATGGTGCTGCGCCCATGCTCACCTCCCGTACCGACCGGCCACATCGTCCGGCCTAGTTGTCCTTGCCGCGACCGCTGCCGTTCGGAAACCCCGGCTGCGGAAAAGGCGTCACGTTGTCGCCGCCCTCCACCGGGCGGATCTTGCTGACGCCCTCGTGCTCGACCTCGTCGATCCGCACCACGTAATGCATCGGCACGAAAGTGCGCTGCACGCCGGCGAATTCGGTTTGCAAGCGCTCCTCGGCCGGATTGACCAGCACGCTGGAGCGTTCGCCGAAAATCAGCTCCTCGACTTCGATGAAACCGTACAGCTCGCTTTGATAAATGCTGCGGGCATACAGTTCGTACAACTTGCCCTGGTTGAGAAACAGGACACGGTAAATGCTTTTGGCAATCTTGGACATGGGCAACGGGGTCACAGTCGAGATATGGAATCAGGCAACGCAGATCGCTACCGCGGCCTGGACGGAAAGTCCGCCTCATGGTCTGGATAAGGCAATCTAACCTCGTTTGCCGTAACGGGCAAATTTAGCTGGCCACCAGAAACCCAGCTCCTGCGTCAACAAAGCCAGCTCTTACAAGCCAACGCCGTCACATCCAGGCTATACCGACGGTCATGATCGTGTCGCCCCCTCCGCCGCCCCACCCCGTTCGCCAGGAGCGCATTCATTCATGAGCACGCCGCAAGCCTTCGATCTCAGCCAGACCGTTTGCGTCAATCCCGCCACCGGCGACATCGTCGGTTATTCGCAGATGAACACCCCAGATCAAGCGCGCGCTGCCATTCGCCGCGCCCGCGCCGCCCAACCGGCCTGGGCTGCGCTGCCGCTGGAGGAACGGGTGCGCTACATCCTGCGCATCCGCGACTATCTGGTCGAGCACGCTGATGCGATCAGCGAAACCGTCGCCAACGATGTCGGCAAGACCCGTGTCGAGGCGTTGGCCACCGAAGTGCTGCCCAGCGTCATGGCCACCGATTACTACGCCAAGAACGCCCGGCGTTTTCTCAAACCGCGCAAGGTCGGCACCGGTTCGCTATTGTTCCTGAACAAGCGCAGCCGTATCTTCCGCATCCCCTTCGGGGTGATCGGTATCATCTCACCCTGGAATTATCCGCTCGGAATCCCGATGCACGAAATCGTGCCGGCGTTGCTGGCCGGCAATACGGTGATCTTCAAGACCGCCCCGGAAACCCAGATGGTCGGGCGCAAGATCGAGGAAATGATCCAGGCCGCCGGCCTGCCCGCCGATGTCTTCACCCATCTGAACATCCCCGGAGCCGTCATCGGCCAGCTCCTGCTGGAGCCGGACAACCACGTCGATAAATTGTTCTTCACCGGCTCGGTCCCGGTCGGCAAGATCCTGATGGGCAAGGCGGCGGAAAGCCTGGTGCCTGTTTCCCTGGAGCTGGGCGGCAACGATCCGATGCTGGTTTGTCCAGATGCCCATCTGGAACGGGCGGTCAATGGCGCCATGTGGGCCGGCCTGCAGAACAGCGGGCAATCCTGCGGCGGGGTCGAACGCATCTACGTGCATCAAGACGTCTACCAGCCGTTCATCGCCCTGTTGAAACAGAAGGTGGAAACCCTGCGCCAGGGTCCGAACACCCATCACAACGTCGACATCGGCGCCATGTGCACCGAACGCCAGATCAAGACCATCCAGCGCCAGGTAGACGACGCACTGGCCAAGGGCGCCGCCATCCTGGCCCAGGTCGAGATCGACCCGGCCCACGCCCACGCCAACTTCTACCCAGTCACGGTCCTGATCGACGTCGATCACAGCATGGCTCTGATGCGCGAGGAAACCTTCGGGCCGGTGCTGGGCATCATGAAGGTGACCGACATGGAACAGGCGATCGCCCTGGCCAACGATTCCAGCCTCGGTTTGACCGGGTCGGTGTGGTCACGCGATACCCGCCAGGCGGTGGCGCTGGGCCGACGCATTCACGCCGGGGTCATCACCATCAACGATCACCTGCTGACCCACGGCATGGCCGAAACGCCATGGGGCGGCGTCAAGGAATCCGGCATCGGCCGCAGCCACGGCGAACTGGGTTTCGACGAAATGACTCAGCCGCAGGTGGTCACCACCGAATTGCTGCACTTCGCCAAGCGCAATCTGTTCTGGCACCCATACGACGCCCAGCTGTACGATGGTTTGAAGGGCGCACTGCGCCTGCTGCACGGTCGCAGCGTCGGCGAACGGTTGGGCGGCTTGCGGCAATTCGTGGCGCTGCTGCCGCGAATGTTCAAAGGCTGAGACGCGGCGAGCGCTTCAGGGCAAGCCTTCGACCCAGGCGAAATTGGTATAACCGAGTTGATGGCCCAGGATGGGCAGCAACACTTCGCCCACCGCATCGGGGGTGAGGTCGAGGCCCAGATCACGCAACTGGGTCACCTGCAGTCCGGGATAGCCACAGGGGTTGATGCGAGTGAACGGCTCCAGATCCATAGCCACGTTCAGGCTCAGGCCATGATAGGAGCGACCCTGGCGGATCCGCAGCCCCAGCGAGGCCACCTTGGCCCCATCCACGTAAACCCCCGGCGCGTCGGGTCGGGCGTGGGCGGTCACGCCATGGGCGGCCAGCAGTTCGATCACCGAACGCTCCAGCGCCGTCACCAGCGCCCGCACTCCCAGCCCCAGCCGGCGCACATCGAGCAGACAATACACCACCACCTGCCCCGGACCGTGGTAAGTCACCTGACCGCCGCGATCGACCTGGATCACTGGAATAGCGCCCGTCGCCAACAGATGCTCGGCCTTGCCGGCCATGCCCTGGGTAAACACCGGCGGATGCTCGACCCACCACAGTTCGTCCAGCGTATCCGCATCACGGTTCTCGGCAAACGCGCGCATGGCGGCGAAAACCGGTTCGTAGGCCCGATGGTGCAAGCGGCGCAGCAACAACACTTCGGAATGCATATCGGTCGCGGCTTTATAGCACCAGGGTCACTTGCGGATGAGCACTGAGGGTTTGGTAAATCGCATCCAGCTGAACGCGGTCGCGGGCTCGCACGACCACCGTCACCGACTGATAACGGCCGGTGCGGCTGGCCTGGACACCGACCCGGGTTTCATCGAGATCGGGCGCATGGCCCCGCACCAGTTCTACGACCAGGCCCGGAAAATCGGGGTCGGCCGCGCCCATGATCTTGATGGGGAAATCGCAGGGAAACTGCCATAGCGACTCGTCATCCATGCCAGCACATCCAATCGCACTCAGTGGAACAGCGAATAGAAGAACATCAAGATCGAATCGATCATACGCCCGAACCAGCCGCTTTCCGGGACGGCCTTCAGCGCAACCAGGGGGGTCTTGCTCACTTCCTGATCGCCGAGCTTGACGGTGATGTCACCGAAGGACTGATCCTTCTCGGCCGGCGCGATGATGGTCGGTTGTACGGTAGTGGTGGTGCTGACCTGCGGAGCCTGGCCCTTGGGAACGGTCACATACAGGGCCTGGGTCACCCCCAGCGGTAATTCGCTCTCTTGCCCCTTCCAGATGCGGGCGGTCACGATCGGAGCGTTAGCATCGTACAGCTTGCGGCTTTCGAAGAAGCTGAAACCGTAGTTGAGCAGCGCCTGGCTGGCCTGAAAGCGATCCTTCTCCTTCTCCGCCCCCAGCACCACCGCAATCAGGCGAGTATCGTTCCGTTTGGCCGAGGACACCAGACAATAGCCCGCCGACTCGGTATGACCGGTCTTGACACCGTCCACCGACGAATCCGTCAACAACAAACGGTTGCGGTTGGGCTGCTCGATGTTGTTGTACTTGAAGCTGCGCACCGAGTAACGGGAATACTGGTCGGGAAAATCCTGGATCAGCGCCCGGGTCAGCGTGGCGATGTCGTGAGCGGACACGTAGTGATTGGGATCGGGCAGACCCGGCGCATTGGTGAAGTGGCTGTCCTTCATCCCCAGCCGCGCCGCTTCCCGATTCATCAGCTCGACGAAGGTTTCCTCCGAACCAGCGACATGCTCGGCCAAAGCCACGGTGGCGTCGTTGCCGGATTGCACCACCATGCCCATCAGCAGATCTTCGACCGGCACCTGACTGCCGACCTTGACATACATCCGCGAACCCGACGTCTTCCAGGCCCGTTCGGTGATGGTCACCTTGTCGTCTGCATGGATCTTACCGGTTTTCAGCGCCTTGTAGATCACATAGCCGGCCATCAACTTGGTGATGCTAGCCGGCTCCATCCGCTCGTCACCTTTCAAATTGGCCAGCAGGTTACCGCTCTGGTAGTCCATCAGCACATAGGCGCGGACTGGCAGCTGCGGCGGCGGCGGAATCGTCTCGGCTGCGCCGGCAGCAACCCAACCACTGTTGAGCACGGCAAAAATCAACAACCACAACAATGAAATAGGACGAAATATCGAGTACGACATGGATCGATGAGCGTTCCTGGTTAAAAATCGTCAGCTGTCGATTCTGGCCCGACCCCGGGTCGAAGACAACTCGCTTCGCTGCCGCAAGCGACCAAGCGCTGGCTTGGCGGCGCCGCGCGCCGCTCTGGCGCTCCTCTCCCGACAGGAGAGAAGGTAGTTATGAGTAGCAGCCTGGGTGTTGGTTCAATCGGCCACGATGCGCGGCCCGCTGACGCCCAGACTGGCCAGACGAACCGCCACCTGCCGCGCCTCGCTGGGATTGCGCAAGGGCACCCGCACCTCGTAGCGGCTGCCGGAACCGGACTCGACCTGCACCGAGCGCTGCAACTGACTGGTCAGTCGATTCTGCAATTGCTGGGCGGCACTCTTGCGTTCGGTCACGGTGCCTACCAGATAGAGCGCGTTGCTCTTGGCCGGCGCCTTTACGTTCTTCTTGCTGTCTTGGGCGGCAGCGACGGCACGCGGCGGCGTCTTGTCCTTGCCCTTCGGCGGCATCGGCGCGGCGGAAGCCAGTTTGACGTTTTGACGCGCCTTGCCGTCCCGTTCCCGATCGCTCTCCCGTGCGGCCAGACGGACTTTCTTGGCTTGCCGCGCCGCTTCCTGGGCTTCCGCCAAGGCCGGCTTGCTCTGCCGACCCGGAATCGGCGTCTCATGGGCGAAATGCAGAATCGCCGCCTTTTCTTCCTTCGCCTCCTCCCGTTCGGCGGCGCGGATGGCTACGCGCTCCTGCCACTCGGCGCGCTTGGCCGCCAGATCGGGCAGAGATTGATACGGGGCCAGCGCGGCCACCTCCACTCGGGCGGTGCCGTGATCCAGCATGTCCAGCCGCGCCGCAGCGGCGTAGGACAGATCGATGAGCCGATCGCCGACGAAGGGGCCGCGATCGTTGATCTTGACCACGATGCTTCGCCCGTTTTCCAGATTGGTCACGCGCGCGTAGGTCGGAATCGGCAAGCTCTTGTGCGCGGCGCTCAGCTCGAACATGTTGAACAACGGGCCGCTGGAAGTCTTGCGGCCGTGGAAATCCCAGCCATACCACGAGGCAACGCCCGTCTCGAGATATCCCTCGCTGGTATCCCGGACCCGGTAACGCCGACCAAACACTACGTAGTTGTCGGGATTGCCGGTTCGGCTCGGCGACTCGACTCGCGGAACCGGCTCGTCCCCGAGCAGATCGCCGTCAGCAGCAGCGTCCGCCGCCGCATTGGCCGGCCGAGTCGCCGATGGATCGCGGTCGGGCACCGTACTGCAACCGACCAGTGCACCGGCCAGCGATGCCCAAACTAAAGCATGGCCCCAGGATTTCGTCATAAAAACACCTCCCTAGCACCGGAACGGGCCGCCCTGGCCTCGACCGGTACGGTCATTGCTGTGGTTTGAAGAATTCAGTCAACTCGCGCCAGCCATTCCGGCAAGCGTTCACCGATCCGGGCGGAACCCGAGTATTGCGCGGCAATGGCCTGGCTGAGCTGATACACCGCCAGGGCGTACATTTGGCTGCGGTTATAGCGGGTGATGACGTAGAAGTTGTCGAATCCCAGCCAGTATTCCGGGCCGTCGCGGCCCTCGTATTCCAGCAACATCGCCGCCTGCGACCCGTTCACCGGCTCCAGAGGTACGATCCCCTGCCCTCGCAGGCTGGCGATGCTATCCTTTGGCGGGCGCAACTGGGAGCTGATCAATTGCCGGTATTGGGAGCCTTCGACTCGCGCCGGCGTCGCGACCGGCTCGCCGGTGCGCCAGCCGTTCTTCTTGAAATAGTTGGCGACACTGCCAACCGCGTCGCGGGGATCGCGCCAGAGATCGCGATGGCCGTCGCTGTCGAAATCGACGGCGTAATTCTGGAAGCTGCTGGGCATAAATTGGCCGAATCCCATCGCCCCGGCATAGGAGCCGCGCGGCGTCAAGGGGTTGATGCCTTCGGCGCGAGTCATCACCAGGAAGCTCTCCAACTCCTTGCGGAAATAGGCCGCGCGACGAGGATAATCGAACGCCAGCGTGGCCAAGGCTTCCAGCACCCGGTACTTGCCCATGTTCGCGCCATATTGGGTTTCCACCCCGATGATGGCGACCACGAATTCCGGGGGCACACCGTAGGTCCGCTCGGCCTCGGCCAGCGCCGCGGCATTGGCCCGCCAGAAGGCCACGCCCCCCTGAATGCGTTTGGGATTGACGAAGATGCTGCGGTAGGCGTACCACGGTTTAGCCTCGGCGGGCTTGGACATGGCCGCGATGATGCTGGGCTGGGCATAGGCTTGGCGAAAAACGGTCTGGAGCTGGGCGGCATTGAAGCCGTATTTGCTCACCATTTCCCGAATGAAGGCTTGCACATCGGCCCGGCTGCCCAGCGGTTGCCCTGGGCGGGCGGTGGACGCTGCGGTCTCCGACTCCGGCAACGGCGCGGCGTTGGGCATGGGCGTGATCGGGACTGCCGGAGGCTGGCGAATCGGTTCCGGCGCGCAGGCCGCCGCCAACAAGGTCACACTCAGCAGTAAGATTCTATAAAAAAAAGAAAAATACCAACTCTTCACGCGTCAGTCTCGTCGTGGTTCGGTGCAGCGATTACCGCGTCAGGGTCCGGCGGTGCGAATAGACGCTTATCAGGATACCGAAGCTGGCCATGATCGTCACCAGGGAAGTGCCGCCATAGCTGAAAAGTGGCAATGGTAACCCCACCACTGGCAACAACCCCGAAACCATACCGGAATTGACAAAAGCATAGATGAAAAATATGAGCGCAAGGCTACCGGCTAGCAAACGGCCGTAGGTATCCGGCGCATAGGTCGCCATGTATAGGCTGCGGGCGATGATGTAGAAGTACAGCGTCAGCAGCAAACAGCCGCCGACCAGACCGAATTCTTCCGAGAACGCCGCGAAGATGAAGTCGGTCGAACCTTCCGGCAGAAAGTCCAGATGCGACTGGGTGCCGTTCAGCCAACCCTTGCCATAGATGCCGCCCGAGCCGATGGCGATCTTGGACTGGATGATGTGGTAGCCCGCACCCAGCGGATCGGTTTCGGGGTCCAGGAAGGTCAACACCCGCTGGCGCTGGTAATCGTGCATCACGAAAGTCCAGAACAGGGGAATGACCGCCGCCAGTATCCCAAGCAGACCCACGATGATGAACCAGTGCAGGCCGGCCAGGAACAAAACGAAAGCGCCGGCGCTGCCCACGACCAGCGCCGTGCCCAGATCCGGCTGCGCGGCGATCAGCACGAAGGGAATCGCGGTGATCATCGCGCCCATCAACAAGTGGGGCCAGCGCGGCGGCAAGGGTTTCTCGGCGAAGAACCAGGCCATCATCATTGGCACGGCCAGTTTCATGATCTCCGAAGGCTGAAAGCGCACCACCCCCAGATCCAGCCAGCGCCGCGCGCCCTTGGAAATGTCGCCGACCGCCATCACCGCCAGCAGTAGCAACACGCCCACCAGATAGATCCACGGCGACCAGAACCGGAAATGCCGCGGATGCACCTGCGCCAGCGTCAGCATGATGACAAATCCAAGGCCCAGGCGGATGGCCTGGCCGATCACCAGATCCAGATTGCGCTGGCCGGCGCTGTAGAGCACCACTAGTCCCAACCCCGACACCGCCAGCAAGCCCAGCAGCAACGGTAGATCGAGATGCAGCAGTTTCAAGAAACGGCCGTCTTCATTCTCCATGGGGGGCGGCATCCTGATCGGGCGTGTTGCCGGTGGACTGGGAATCGTCGTCGTACTTGTCGAGCAACCAGGCGTCCATCACCTTGCGGGCCAGCGGTGCGGCCGTGGAGCTGCCGCCGCCGCCGTGCTCGGCGATCACGGCCACGGCGATGCGGGGATCCTCCACCGGCGCGAACGCGATGAACAAGGCATGATCCTGCAGGTGCCGCGCCAGACGCTTGGCATTGTATTTTTCCGTCTGTCCCAGGGTAAACACCTGGGCGGTGCCGGTCTTGCCGGCAATCCGATATTTGGCGCCGATGCCGATGCGATGCGCGGTGCCGCCTTCGACCACATGGATCATTCCGTTGATGACCGGGTCCCAGAACCGGGGGTTCTTGACCGCGATCGGCGGCAGGGCGCGCGGCTCGGCCGGGGTCTTGGTTCGGGTGCTGGGATCTTCGGTGGCGTGCAGGACGCGCGGCTGGAAATCGACCCCGCGCTGGGACAGCACGGCGGCGGCGTGGGCCAGCTGCAGCGGCGTCGCCAGAAAATAGCCCTGCCCGATGCCGACGCTCAAGGTATCCCCAGCGAACCAGCCGAAGCGATGCACTCGGCGTTTCCAGTCCTGCGATGGCAACAAGCCGCCTTTCTCACCCGGCAGGTCGATGCCGGTCGGACGCCCCATACTGAAGCGATCGAGGAAATCGTGGATGCGGTCAATGCCCAGATTCAGCGCCAGATCGTAGAAATACACGTCGCAGGATTGGGCGATGGCGCGATCCATGTCCACGCTGCCATGACCGCCGCGCTTCCAGTCGCGGAAGCGGTGATCCACTCCCGGCAACCGGTAGAATCCTGGGCAAAAGATACCGCTGTAGCGATTCACCACGCTGTAGTCCAGCCCGGCCAAGGCCATCAGCGGCTTGACCGTTGATCCGGGTGGGTAGACCCCCCGCAAGGCGCGATTGAGCAGCGGACGATCCTTGGAGGTGTTGAGCTGTCGGTAGGAAGCGAAATCGATGCCGTTGACGAAGGGGTTGGGATCGTAGACCGGCTGACTGGCCAGCGCTAGGACCTCGCCATTGCGCGGGTCGATGGCGACGATGGCGCCGTTGTAGCCCTCCAGGGCCTTTTCCGCCACTGCCTGCAGGCGAATGTCGATGCTGAGATAGATATTCTGGCCCGGAGTCGGCGGGGTGCGGCTGAGCACCCGTAACGGTCGGCCTTCGGCGTTGGTCTCGACTTGCTGCCAACCCGTGCGGCCGTGCAGCACGTCCTCGTAGGAACGCTCTACGCCGGTCTTGCCGATGTGGGTGCTGCCGCTGTACTGCCCGGGATCGAGCTTGCGCAACTCGCCCTCGTCGATCCGTCCGACATAACCGATCGCATGGACGGCACGCGACCCCAGCGGATAACGGCGCGTCAGATCGGCCTTGATGTCCACACCGGGGAAGCGATACAGATCGATGGCCAGGCTAGCGATTTCCTCGTCGGTCAACTGGAAGCGCAGCGGTATCCCATTGTAGGGTGGGCTACGCCGGGCCAGCTTGTGGAAACGCTCGATGTCGGCGTCGCTGAGGGCGATACGCTGGCGCAACTCCTCCAGGGTCTTGTTGAGATCCTTGACCTGCTCGCGGACGATTTCCAGGTGATAAGAGGCCAGATTGTCGGCCAGCAGTACGCCATTGCGGTCGAAAATGAACCCACGGGTCGGGGTCAGCGGCTGCAAGCGAACCCGATTGCTGTCGGCTAGGGTGGTGAAGCGCTCATGGTTGAGCACCTGCAGGAAGACCAGCCGCCCTGCCACCGCCGACAGACTCAGGAAAATGAACAGCAGCAACACCAGAACCCGGTGGAAGAACAGTTCGCTTTCGGCGGTATTGTCCTTGTCCCGCGTCTTCAGCTCATCGACCGGGCGCTTGGCGAAAAGATGATGGAAATTCATAGCTTGAGAGAACCGCTGACCTTCACATCACCTGGAAATAACGGCGCGCATCGCGCAGGATGACGAACAGCAGCGGCCACAGCACCATGCCGCCTACCGCCGGCGCCAGATACCAGCCATCCCGCGGCGGATAGCCGATGACACCGCTGATCCAGAATACCAGGATCTGCTCGACCAGCAGGAAGATCAACACGCTGAACGACTGCTGCCAGGGCGGCGCCGCCCGCACTCGCTGGTAGGTTTGCAGGGTCAGATAGGCCACCACCACCAGCGCCAGGGCATGCTGGCCCAGCAAAGCGCCCCGCGCCACATCCAGCAGCAACCCGATCAGCCAGGCCGTGCCGAGTCCGATCCGATGCGGCAGAGCCATACACCAGTAGATCAGCACCATGGCCACCCAGTCCGGCCGAAAATAATTCAGATCGCCCCAAAAGGGGACTCCCGTCAGCAGGAATGCGGTAAAGAAGCTGATGGCGATGATCCAGCCGCCTTTGGCGCGAATCGTGGTCATGGCTTCGGCGTTGGATCGACCGGCGCGGCGTCCACCGTCGACGCGGTCGGCTCACTCTCCAACAACATGACCTCCCGGATGCGGTCCAGCTGGGCAATCGGCTTGGCGATGATCCGGGCGAAGGGACTGCCGGGGTCGAACTCCACCTTGGTGACCGTACCGACCGGATAGCCGCGCGGGAATCGCCCACCCAGTCCGGAGGTCACCAGCAAGTCTCCCACCTTCACGTCCTCGTTGTTGGGAATATGCGGCAGGTCCAGTTCCTGAAAATTGCCGGTGCCGCGCGCCAGGGTGCGCAATCCGGTGCGATTGAGCTGAATCGGCAAAGCATGATTGGGATCGGTGATGAGAATGGCGGTGGAGGTCAAAGGATCGGCATGCACAATCTGGCCGATGACGCCATGCTGATCCAGGACCGGCTGGCCGACCGAAATACCATGTTTGCGCCCCCGGTTCAGCAGGATGTGGTGCCGATAGGGGTCGAAATCGACCGCCAGCAGTTCGGCGATCAGCACCCGCCCCGGCGTGTTGACCGCCGATTCCAACAAGGAACGCAAACGACGGTTTTCCGCCTCCAGGATGGTCAACTTCTGCAACTGGACATTGAGAAAGACCTGCTTCTCACGCAGGCGGGCATTTTCTTCCAGCAGGGTGGTGCGCCCGGCCAGATTCTCGCTCAGCCAGCTGCGGGTATCGGTCGGCAGCTGCATCAGGACATGCAGCGGATAGGCAGCCGTACTCAGCACATCGCGCAGCCCGTCGAGCGCATGATAGCGGTGATCCACCGTCATCATGGCGATGGACAGCGCCACCCACAATCCAAGCCGGAGCACCGCCGCTGGTTTGATAGCGAACAGGTAGCGGATGCGGCTGCTGGGTTCGATGGCGGCCAATGCTGATTTAAACGCTTATTCGATGGCGAAGGCATCGATGGCGCGCTCGTCCTTGGCGATCAGCTCCAGCACCCGCCCACCGCCTCGGGCCACGCAGGTCAACGGATCTTCGGCGACGACCACGTTCAGGCCGGTTTCCTCCATGATCAGACGGTCGATGTCGCGCATCAGCGCACCGCCGCCAGTCAGGACGATGCCGCGTTCGGCCACGTCGGCGGCCAGTTCCGGCGGCGTCGCCTCCAGCGCCATCTTCACCGCGCTGACGATGCCCGACAGCGGCTCCTGCAGAGCTTCGAGGATTTCGTTGCTGTTCAGGGTAAAGCTGCGCGGCACACCTTCGGCCAAGTTGCGGCCCTTGATCTCGATCTCGCGCACTTCGCTGGTGGGATAGGCGCTGCCGATTTCGTGCTTGATCCGCTCAGCGGTCGGCTCACCGATCAGGACACCGAAGTTGCGGCGCACGTAATTGATGATCGCCTCGTCGAACCGATCGCCACCGATGCGCACCGCGCCGGCATAGACGATGCCGTTGAGCGAGATCACCGCCACTTCGGAGGTACCGCCGCCGATGTCGAGCACCATGGCGCCACGGGCTTCCTCTACCGGGATGCCGGCGCCGATGGCCGCCGCCATCGGCTCGGGGATCAGATAGACCACCCGCGCCCCGGCCCCCATGGCCGACTCGCGAATGGCTCGCCGCTCCACCTGGGTGGAGCCGCACGGCACGCTGATCAGGACACGCGGGCTCGGGTTGAAGAACTTGCGCGCGTGCACCTTGCGGATGAAGTGTTGCAGCATCTTTTCGGTGACGGTGAAGTCGGCGATCACGCCGTCCTTCATCGGCCGGATGGTGGAAAGATTGTTGGGTGTGCGCCCCAGCATCCGCTTGGCGTCGGTGCCCACCGCTGCAATAGTCCGAATGCCCCGGACCGGATCCTGATTGATGGCGACCACCGAGGGTTCGTTGAGGACGATACCACCACCTCGGACATAAATCAGCGTGTTAGCTGTTCCCAAGTCGATCGACAGATCGTTGGAAAACTTCCCGCGCAACCACTTGAACATGTTGTCGAATGTCCCGTTCGTCAAAAGCGGGTAATGCTAACAAGCAGGGAAGTTAGGAGCAAGCTGGCAAATTATGGTAGGGTTGTAAATCCGATTCCGATTCCGTTCGTTTCTGTTGTCAGGAGAATTCGCCCGATGTCCCTGGGACCCGCCGAAGTCGCCAAAATCGCCCATCTGGCCCGTCTGGCCATCCGCGACGAGGATGTGCCAGCTTATGCCCGCAATTTGTCCGCCATTCTGGAACTGGTGGAACAGATGAACGCCGCCGACACCGCTGGGGTCGCGCCGATGGCTCATCCGCTGGACATGGCGCAACGCCTGCGCGCCGACGCGGTGACCGAGCCCGACCAGCGCGCCCATTTCCAGGCCATCGCACCGCGGGTCGAATCCGGATTGTATCTGGTCCCCAAGGTCATCGAATGAGACGCGCCGTTTCCCCTGCCTGCAACCCCTCTCCCACTTTCGGGAGCGGGCCGTTGTCGCACGAACCTTGCTGATTCACCGCCATGCACCACAAAACGATTGTTCAACTCAGCGCCGCCCTAGCCGCTGGCGAATGCAGCAGCGAAGAACTGACTCGCGCCTTTCTGGAGCGCATCGAGCGCTTCAACCCGCCATTGAACGCCTTCATCACCGTCACCGCTGAATCGGCGCTGGCCCAGGCCCGCGCGGCCGACCAACGCCGACGCCGAGGCGAGGCGCAGCCCCTGACCGGCGTACCCATCGCCCACAAGGACATCTTCTGCACCGACGGCGTCCGCACCTCCTGCGGCTCGCGGATGCTCGACCCGTTCATCGCCCCCTACGACGCCACGGTGGTCGAGCGACTGGCCGCGGCCGGTGCGGTGATGCTGGGCAAGACCAACCTGGACGAGTTCGCCATGGGTTCGTCCAACGAGACCAGTTTCTACGGACCGGTCCGCAATCCCTGGGATCTGGAAGCGGTGCCCGGCGGCTCCTCGGGCGGGTCGGCCGCTGCGGTGGCCGCGCGGCTGACCCCCGGCGCCACCGGAACCGACACCGGCGGATCGATCCGTCAGCCAGCGGCGCTGTGCGGCATCACCGGCATCAAACCGACCTATGGCCGGGTATCGCGCTGGGGCATGATCGCCTACGCCTCCAGCCTCGACCAGGGTGGCCCGTTGGCCCGCACCGCCGCCGACTGCGCGCTGCTCCTGGGCGCGATGGCCGGCTTCGATCCACGCGATTCCACCAGCGTCGACCGGCCGGTGCCCGATTACGCCACCCTGCTCGACCGCCCTCTGGCCGGCTTGAAGATCGGCCTGCCTAAGGAATACTTCGGCGAAGGGCTGGACAGCGCAGTAGCCCAGGTCGTGGAAGAGGCCATTGCCGAGTACCGACGGCTGGGGGCGGAAACCGTCGAGGTCAGCCTGCCCAACAGCGCGTTGGCCATTCCGGCCTATTACGTGATCGCCCCGGCGGAATGCTCCTCCAATCTGGCCCGGTTCGACGGCGTGCGCTATGGCCACCGCTGCGAAGATCCGAAGGATCTGTTGGATCTGTACACCCGTTCGCGGGCCGAAGGCTTCGGATCCGAGGTCAAACGACGCATTCTGGTCGGCACCTTCGTCCTCTCGGCCGGTTACTACGACGCCTATTACCTCAAGGCCCAGCAGATTCGCCGGTTGATCAGCGACGATTTCCGTCGGGCCTTCGAGCAGGTCGACGTGATCGCCGGTCCCACCTCGCCGACCGTGGCTTTCAATCTGGGCGAGAAGGTGGACGATCCGATCACCATGTATCTGTCGGATATCTACACCATCGCGGTCAATCTGGCCGGACTGCCGGGGCTGTCGATGCCGGTGGGTTTCGTCGGTCAACGCCCGGTCGGTCTGCAGCTCATCGGCAACTACTTCGCCGAAGATCGGCTGCTCAACGTGGCGCACCGCTACCAGCAGACCACCGATTGGCACGAACGGAGCCCAGCGGGCTTTTGAGCCGGCGGCTTCTGCACCGGCATTGCACAGCTTGCACATTCAATACTTGATCCAAGGTTAGGCACTGATGGAATGGGAAACCGTAATCGGGCTGGAAATCCATGCCCAGCTCGCCACCCACAGCAAGATCTTCTCCGGCGCCGCCACCGCGTACGGCGCGGACCCTAATACCCAAGCCTGCGCCATCGATCTCGGCCTGCCGGGCGTGCTGCCGGTGCTGAACCGGGAGACGGTGCGGATGGCGGCCATGTTCGGCCTGGCGATCGGCGCCGAAGTGGCTCGCCGTTCGGTGTTCGCCCGCAAGAATTACTTCTATCCGGATCTGCCCAAGGGTTATCAGATCAGTCAGTACGAGTTGCCGGTGGTCCAGCGGGGACAGTTGACCATCGAACTGGAAGACGGGGTCAGCAAGGTGATCGGCATCACTCGCGCCCACTTGGAGGAAGACGCCGGCAAATCGCTGCATGAGGATTTCCAGGGCCTGTCCGGCATCGATCTCAATCGGGCCGGCACGCCGTTGCTGGAGATCGTGTCCGAACCGGATCTACGTTCGGCCAAGGAAGCGGTCGCCTACATGAAAAAGCTGCACCAGATGGTGGTCTACCTGGGCATCTGCGACGGCAACATGCAGGAAGGTTCGTTCCGCTGCGACGCCAACGTGTCGGTGCGGCGCAAGGGTGATCCGAAATTCGGCACCCGCGCCGAGATCAAGAATCTCAATTCCTTCCGCTTCGTCGAGCGGGCGATCGAATTCGAGATCGAGCGGCAGATCGATCTGATCGAAGGCGGCGGCAAGGTGGTACAGGAAACCCGGCTGTACGACCCGGACAAGGGCGAAACCCGCTCAATGCGCGGCAAGGAGGAAGCCAACGACTATCGCTACTTCCCCGACCCCGATCTGCTGCCCTTGGTATTGGACGATGCCTTCATCGATACGGCCCGCGCCAGTTTGCCGGAACTGCCGGACATCAAGAAACAGCGCTTCACGGACCAGTACGGACTCTCCAGCTACGACGCTGGCGTACTGACCGCCAGCCGCGCCCTGGCGGATTACTACGAAGCGGTGGTCATGGCCCTGGGCGGCGAAGCCAAACTGTGCGCCAACTGGGTGATGGGCGATCTGTCGGCCTTCCTCAACAAGGACAACCGGGACATCGATCACAGTCCGGTCGATCCGACCAGCTTGGCCGGGTTATTGCGGCGGATCCAGGACCGGACCATCTCCGGCAAGATCGCCAAGGACGTGTTCGAAGCGATGTGGGCCGGCGAAGGCCACGCCGACGCCATCATCGAACAGCGCGGTCTTCGGCAGATCACCGACAGCTCGGCGATCGAGAAGGTGATCGACGACGTGATCGCCGCCAATCCCGATCAGCTGGCGCAATACCGCGCCGGCAAGGACAAGCTGTTTGGCTTCTTCGTCGGCCAGGTCATGAAACTGTCCAAGGGTAAGGCCAATCCGCAACAGGTGAACGATCTGCTGACGCAGAAGCTGAAGGGATAAGGCGGGAACCGGCCTGTAAGCCGGGTTCTGTCGAGGACGGCCATTCCTCTGCGACGCCTGTCACCAGACGCCTGTAGCGACCTACCCAGGAGCTGTGCGGGCCACACGTAACGCTCCTCTATTTGGTCTTGCTCCGGGCGGGGTTTACCGTGCCGCGCCTGTTGCCAGCCGCGCGGTGCGCTCTTACCGCACCATTTCACCCTTACCGGTTCTTGCGAACGTAGGCGGTGTCTTTTCTGTGGCACTTTCCGTCGGCTTGCGCCGCCCAGGCGTTACCTGGCGCCCTGCCCTGCGGAGCCCGGACTTTCCTCCATACCGCGTAGCGATACAGCGACCGTCCAGCCGGTTCCCACCGCCAAGTGTCCGCTACCTGGAGGCCGTTGGCAAGACGGCTGTCCTATGCCGATCCAGCCATTCCGCGATGGCTGCAGCCGCCTGTCGGCTGGCGTCGCAGCGTAGCTGCTCATGCAGGGCCGCGAACTCGGCCGTCAATTCCGCACGGGCCTTAGCGTCATCCAGCCAATGCAACAGCGCCGGCCCCAGCGCTTCGACCGTCGCCGCTTCCTGCATGAACTCCGGGACCAGTTCGCGCCCGGCCAGTAGATTGGGCAAGGCGAAACGGGAAATGGTCACCAGCCGCCGGGCAATCCAGGCCGTTACCGGCGCCACCCGATAGGCCATCACCATCGGCCGTTTGAGCAACATCGCTTCCAGGGTCGCGGTGCCGGATGCCAACAACACCACATCGGCGGCAGCCATCACCGTGCGCGATTGCCCCTGCACCACGGTCAGCGGCAGCGTCGGCGCATGAGTCGCTTGCTGGGTCAGTAGCAGATCATAAAGCTGAGGGGTCGCGGCCGGCATCAGGAAACGCAATGCGGGGCGTTGCGTGTGCAACCAGCGCGCGGTTGCCAGGAACAACGGAGCGAGCCGCCCGATCTCACCCACCCGGCTGCCCGGCAGCAAAGCGACGATTTGAGTCCCGGCCGGCCATTCCAAAGTCAAGGCCCGTCGAGCCATTGCAGAATCGCTGTGCAGCGGAATTGCATCGGCCAGGGGATGGCCCACGTAGCGCACCGATATCCCATGATTCTGATAGAACGCTGCTTCGAACGGGAACAAGGTCAGCATCAGATCGACCGCGCGGGCAATTTTGCGCACGCGCCACGGCCGCCACGCCCATACCGAAGGGCTGACGTAATGCACGGTGGGGATGCCATGGGCGCGCAACCGGCGCTCCAGTCCCAGATTGAAATCCGGCGCATCGATGCCGATCAACACCGCCGGTGGATCGGCCAGCAACTGTTGGCGTAACTGTCGCCGAATCCGCAGCAATTCCGGCAGATGGCGTAAGACCTCGACCAGACCCATCACCGCCAGCCGATCCATGGAAACCAGGGTTTGCAGTCCTTGCGCCATCATCCCTGCACCACCGATACCGCTGAAGCGGGCCTGCGGATACAGGACCCTCAGCGCCGCGATGAGATCGGCGCCCAGCATATCGCCCGAGGGTTCGCCGGCGACCAAGGCGATATGCATTGCCGTTGGGAACTAACGGACGATGCCGTTACGGGAGGGCGCTGCCAGAAAATCGGCCAGGATTTGCAAGTGCGGCCACTCCAACACCATCTCCCGCACCTTTTCGACCGCTTCCTCCAGTCGAAGATTGGTCCGATAGATCACCTTGTAGGCCCGCCGGATAGCTTGGATCTCCTCATCGGCAAAACCGCGCCGACGCAACCCTTCGGCGTTGATGCCATAGGGTTCGGCGCGATAGCCAGCCACCGTCACATAGGGCGGCACATCCCGGTTCACCCCGCAGGCAAAGCCGCAAAAGCTGTGCGCCCCAAGGCGAGTGAATTGATAGACCAGGGCAAAGCCGCCAAGCACCACATCATCCTCGATGTGGACATGCCCCGCCAACGAAGCACCGTTGGCGAAGATGGTGCGGTCGCCCACCAAGCAGTCGTGAGCGATGTGCACATAGGCCATGATCCAGTTGTCGTCGCCCAGACGGGTGAGCCCCGCATCCTGGATCGTGCCGCGATTGATGGTGACGAATTCACGGATGGTATTGCGGTCTCCGATCTCCAAGCGGGTCGGTTCACCGCCATATTTCTTATCCTGCGGCATTTCACCCAGCGAAGCGAATTGGTAAATGCGGTTGTCGCATCCAATCCGGGTCGGACCCTGGATCACCACATGCGGGCCGATCCAGGTGCCAGCGCCGATCTCCACTTCGGGACCGATGATGGAAAAAGGCCCGACCGTCACGTCCTGCGCCAAGCGGGCCGACGGATCCACCACGGCGCGCTGGTCGATCACGGGTCGATGTCCCGTTTGGCGCACATCAAATCGGCGGTCGCCACCAGCTGGCCATCGACCTTCGCCTCGCACAGGAACTTGCCGACCCCACGCTTGATGCGATCCAGCCGCACTTCCAGGATCAGCTGGTCGCCCGGTTCGACTGGCCGCTTGAAGCGGGCATTGTCGACCCCCACCAGGTAATACATGGAATGATGGTCGGGCTTCTCATCCTCGCTCTTGAACGCCAGGATGCCAGTCGCCTGCGCCAAGGCTTCCAGAATCAGCACGCCAGGCATGATCGAACGTTGCGGGAAATGCCCCTGAAAAAAAGGTTCGTTGAACGTCACGTTCTTCAAGCCGGTCAACGACCGCCCCGGCTCGATCGCCAATACCCGATCGATCAGCAAAAACGGGTAACGATGCGGTAAATATTCAAGAATTTCCTTGATGTCCATTGGTTTTCTTTTTTCGATCCAGGATGATCGTCTTGGATTTTCGATTGGCTTGCTTCTCCAGAACCGCCAGCCGCCGGAACGCTTCGTCCAGACGACGCAGACGCGCGCTGATCTTGTTCCAGAGCCGGTTCGGCTCGACCGCCAATCCCGAGGAGTAAGCGCCGGGTTCGGTGATGGATTTGGTCACCAGCGACATGCCGGTAATTTGGACATAATCGGTGATTTCCAGGTGACCGGCAACACCGACCCCCCCGCCCAGCATACAGTGACGCCCGATCCTGGCGCTTCCTGCAATGCCGACACATCCCGCCAAGGCGCTATGCGCACCGATATGGACGTTATGAGCGACCTGAATCTGATTGTCCATCTTGACGCCATCCTCGATCACGGTGTCTTCCAGAGCGCCGCGATCGATGGTGGTGTTGGCGCCGATCTCGACATCGTCACCGATATGGACGCTGCCGAGTTGGGGAACTTTGAGCCAGCGCCCCCCACGATCGAGCGCTAGGCCAAAGCCGTCGCTGCCGATCACCACCCCCGGATGCGCCAGCACCCGGCGACCGAGCCGCACGCGATGGCAGACCGTTACCCGCGCGACCAGCCGCGTTCCCGCACCCACCATGGCCTGTTCGCCGATGACGCACTGCGGGCCAACGATCACGTCAGATTCGATGACCGCGCCCGCCTCCACCGTGCAGTGCGGGCCGATCCAAGCGTCGGCGGCAATCTGCGCAGCCGGGCTGACCCAGGCCGTCGGATGAATGCCCCGTCGCGTTTCGGGTGGCGGCTCGAACAAAGCCGCTACCCGGGCGTAGGCCACATGCGGGTTGGCGGCCACCACGGCGGGGACCGGGCAGTCCGCCGCATCGTCAGGCGACAGAATCACGGCCGTCGCCCGAGTGACCGCCAGGAACGGTCGGTAACGGGGGTTGGACAGAAAGCTGATCTGACCAGGCCCGGCGCCATTCAAGGACGCTACCCCGGTGATGATCGTCGCGGCATCGCACCCCCGGAGGCTGGCTTCGGCTACTGCGGCGATCTCACCCAACGTGATCATGCGGGCTTTACTTGGACACGCCTAACCGGCTGAGCACCTTGTCGGTGACATCCACTTGCGGGCTGGCGTACAAGGTCGCTTGATCGTTGATCACCAAATCGAAACCTTGCTCCTTGGCGACGCTGTTGATCACATCCAAAACCTGCTTCTGGAACTTGCTCAGCTCCTCGTTGCGACGCAGATTGAAATCCTCCCGGAATTCATCCCCCGTCCGCTTGAGATCCCGCTGCTGATTGCGGATATCGTTTTCCAGACTACGGCGCTGGCTGTCGCTCATGACCGCTCCGTCCTTGGCCAGTTTTTCTTCGGAACGACGCAACGCTTTTACCGCATCGTCCAACGCCTTCTTCCGTGGCGCAAATTCCTGTTCCAGTCGCTTGCTGGCCGCGCTGGCTTGCGGCGAGGTGCTTAGAATCTTGGCGATGCTAACGAAGCCGATCTTCACGTCGGCCGCCTGCGCCAGCGAGAACGGCAACGCCAGAATGGCCGCGACCAACAGCTTGTGCATGGGCTTCACTCGATTACCTCCATCAACGGGTATTGTAAAAAGAAATGACCACATCAGGAAAATCCAATCCTGCCGCCGCAGTATCCCTCAATTGATCGGCACGCCAAAGGAAAACTGAAAGCTTTGGGTCTCATCGTTGCTCTGGGAATTGAGCGGGGCGGCCACGCTCAAGACAATAGGGCCGAGTGGCGAAATCCACAAACCGGCTATGCCAACTGAGTAGCGTAGTTCATTGGCGTCGAAATCGCTCGGCGTCGAATAGACATTGCCGATATCGAAAAAGGTCGCCACTCGCACGTTCTCGGACTTCTCCAGGAATGGCACCGGGAAAATCAATTGCGTGCTGGCGACCGTCTTGAACGCGCCGCCTTTGGGATCGCCGGTAGGATTGCCCGCGGTGTCGCCAAGGACATAATAGCGAGGTCCGAGGGTATTGGCTTTCCAGCCCCGCACCGAACGCAAGCCGCCAGCGTAATAGTTTTCGAAGAACGGCAGGCCATCGCTGTTGCCGTAGCCGTCGCCATAGCCGATCTCGCCGCCGATCTGCCAGGTCATCCAGCTGGCCAAGGGCGCATAGAGCGTGCCACGCCATCCCAGCTTGTAGTATTCGGCCGTGCTCCCCGGCGCCGCCAATTGACCTATCAGCTGGTTCAAACCACCGCTGGTCGGAAAGATGGTCCGATCGCGGCTATCGCGCGACCAGCTGGCGTCGATCAGGAATTGATCGTAGGTATCCCCGTTTTCGGCGAGATAATCATCGATTTCCAAGGGAGTGTCGGTAGTCGTGTCGATCCAGACATGCTGATAACCGGGACTCACGCGCAAAGTGTCGAATTCGTTGATCGGAAACCCGAACATCACCTGGGCGCCAGCGGCATTACGCACATAGTTAGCGGTATTGAGCTCGGCAGCATCGATATTCTGGTAATAGAGCTTAAAGCCGACACTGACCCCATCCAGCGTGTAATAGGGGTTGGTGAACGAAAAACTGTAATTCTGGCCAGCTTCGCTGTTATTCAGCACCAGGGACATCTGGTTGCCCATACCGAGAAAATTATTCTGGGTTATGCTGGCGTTGATCAATACGCCGGTTTCCTGGCCGTAACCGACGCCGAACATCAAACTGCCGGACGGTCGCTCGACCACCGTGTAATTGACATCGACCTGATCGTTGGAGCCCGGCACGGCCGGCGTTTCGACATTGACGCTTTCCAGATAATCCAGGCGCTGCAGCCGTGTCTTGGAGCGGTTGAGATCGGTGGTCGACAACCATGATCCTTCCGTTTGCCGCATTTCCCGGCGCAGGACCTGATCCTGCGTCTTGGTGTTACCCTGGAAATTGATGCGCCGGACATAAACTCGTTTGCCGGGATCCACCGTGAAGGTCAAGGACACTTTCTTGTTTTCATCATCCACTTGCGGCACGGTATTGACATTGGCGAAGGCATAACCCTCCTCGCCCAGACGCTCGCCCATCTTCTTGGTGATTTCGGCGATCTTGGCGCGCGAGAAGGTCTGGCCCGGCTCCACGGTAATCAGCTTCTGCAGATCCTGCTCTGGAACGACGCCGAAATCACCGGTCAAGTGGACCTCTTGAATGGTATAAGGCTCGCCTTCGGTCACATTGATGGTGATGTAGATATCCTTCTTGTCCGGGGTAATCGAAACCTGGGTGGAATCGACATTGAACTTGAGATAGCCCCGGTCGAGATAGAAAGAACGCAACGTTTCGATGTCGGCGGTCAGCTTTTGCTTGGAATACTGATCGTCCTTGGTGAAGAACGAGAGCCAGCCGGGTGTGGAAGACTGCAGCTGTTTCAACAATTCCTTATCGGAAAAGGCTTTGTTGCCGACGATATTGATCTGGCTGATGCTGGCGACCGAGCCTTCCGAGATATCGAGGGTGATAGCCACCCGATTGCGCTCCAGCGGCCGCACCTGACTCTTGACCTGCACGGCGTAGCGGCCACGGCTATAGTACTGCCGTAACAATTCTTGTTCGACCTTGTCGAGTAGCGAGCGATCGAACACCCGGCCTTCCGCCAAGCCGACTTCCTTCAGCGACTTTTGCAGATCCTCGGTGCTGATATCTTTGTTGCCGGTAATCTTGACCTCGCCGATAGCCGGCCGCTCGGTCACCGTGACCACCAACACGTTGCCCTTGCGCTCCAGATTGACGTCGGTGAAGAACCCGGTCTTGAACAGCGCGCGGATGATGTCCGGATAATCCTTCTCCGACACAGTCGATCCCACCTGTACCGGCAGGTAGTTGAACACGGTGCCTGCGGAAATCCGTTGCAGGCCCTCGACCTGAATATCCTGCACGACGAATTCGCCAGCGGCTTGCGCTCCGAACGAGGCAACCAACAGGCCCAGAGAAAAGATCAGGCAGCGGTACAATTTCATAAACAAGTCATTCCCCAGGCCCAGGTCGTCGGCCCTTATCCCAGAAGACGGCTGAAATCATTGAACAGAGCCAGCCCCATCAACAACAACAAAACGACCATCCCCACCTGTTGTCCCAGGTTCTGCACCGTTTCCGACAGTGGACTACCCTTGATCAGCTCGATCAGGTAATACAACAAATGGCCGCCGTCCAAAACCGGTACCGGAAGCAGGATCAACACACCCAGGCTGAGACTCACCAAGGCCAGCATCGACAGAAAGGCCATCAGGCCGGCGCTCGCCGCCTGACCCGCGAACTGCGCGATGGTCAACGGCCCGCTCAAATTATCCAGGGATGCCTGGCCAACCAGCATCTTGCCCAACATTCGCAGCGTCAGCAACGACATATCCCAGGTTTTGCCGATCGCTGCACCAACCGCGTCCAGCGGGCCATAACGTACCACGACCCGCAACTGTTGGGCGAGGTCTTCGGAAATGGGCGTCGGACTGACCCCGATGAAGCCCAATGTCTCGCCGTGATCGGTGCGCCGGTCGGGGGTCAATTCCAAGGTCTGCTCGCTGCCATCGCGTTCGATGCGTACACTGAAAGGTTGGCCGGGATGGCGCTGGATCAGCGTACGCCATTGCTCCCAGTCGATAACCGGTTCGCCCGCGGCCCACAAGATCCGATCGCCATCCTTCAGGCCGGCCCGTTCCGCTGCGCCGTTCGGTATGACCTGACCGATCACCGGTGGCAACACCGGTCGCCACGGTATCAGGCCCAAACGATCGAATACCATGGTCTCGCCGCTCAGATCCTTGTCCACATCGACATCCAGCACCCGGACCCGGGTCCGCTCGTCCGCATCCCGCACCTGGACCGTGATCCGACCGCCATCCATGGCGCGTTCCACCAGCGCCAGCATGGCCATGCTCAAGGTCGGGGTCAACCGACCATCCACCGACAAAACGAGATCGTCCTTGCGAAAACCGGCCACGGCCGCCAAAGACCCTGCCACCGGCTCGTCCAGCAGCGGTTTGACGCCAGGCACGCCCACCATGAACATCAGACTGTAGGCGACTATGGCGAACAACAGGTTACACAATGGACCGGCCAGCACCACCGCGATGCGCGCCCCGATCGGCTGACGATTGAACGCGCGGGGCAGCTCGGCGGCCGGCACCTCGCCCTCACGCTCATCCAGCATCTTGACATAGCCACCCAACGGCAGGGCGGCTATAACATATTCGGTTCCGTCGCGACCGCGCCGCCGCCACAACGGCTTGCCAAAGCCGATGGAAAACCGCAGCACCTTGATTCCCAGTCGGCGGGCGACCCAAAAATGGCCGAACTCATGGATGGTCACCAACACACCCAAGGTCACGATGAAAGCGCCCAGTGAAATCAGTGAATGACCCATTTCATACCCTCAGCGTTCGTGCGGCGATTCGCTCGTCCGCCGTAGCCCGGGCACGGGCGTCATCGTCGAGAATCGTCGTCAGCCCATCGACCGCGCGTCCGGAAATCCGTTCCAGGGTCTGTTCGACGACGGCGGCGATATCGGTGAATCGAATGCGCCGATCGAGGAAAGCCTGTACGGCCATCTCGTTGGCTGCGTTCAGAATCGCCGGGGTGGTTCCTCCCGCCTCCAGCGCGGCGAACGCCAATTGCAAACAGGGGAAGCGGGCGAAATCCGGGGCCTGGAATTCGAGTCGGGCCAGCCGGGCGAAATCTAGAAAGCTTACCCCGGCATCCAGCCGCTGCGGCCAGGCCAACGCGTGGGCAATGGGGGTGCGCATGTCGGGATTGCCCAGTTGCGCCAGCACCGAGCCGTCCAGGTATTCCACCATCGAGTGGATCATGCTCTGCGGATGGATCACGACTTCGATCTGCTCGGCCAGCGCGGCGAACAGCCAGCAGGCTTCGATCACTTCCAGGCCCTTGTTCATCATGGTGGCGGAATCGACCGAAATCTTGCGGCCCATGCGCCAGTTGGGATGCGCACAGGCTTGCTCCGGCGTCACCTCCGGCAACTGATCCAGCGGCAGGGTGCGAAACGGCCCGCCCGATCCGGTCAACAGAATGCGCCGCACGCCCGCCGCGCTCAGATCTGTTGCGGCATGATCCGGCGGCAGGCACTGAAACACCGCGTTATGCTCGCTGTCGATGGGCAGCAATTCCGCACCGTGCGCACGGATCAGGGCCATGAACAGCGGCCCGGCCATGACCAGAGCCTCCTTGTTGGCCAGTAAGACCCGCTTGCCGGCGCGCGCCGCAGCCAGGGTCGGCAACAGCCCGGCCGCGCCGACGATCGCCGCCATGACATAAGCGGCATCCGGCAAAACCGCTGCCTGCTCCAATCCGGCCGCACCCGCCAGAACCTCGACCGGCCTCCCAGCCGACCGCAGCCGCTCGCGCAAGCGTTCCGCCGCATCCGGATCGGCCATGACGGCATAATCCGGCGCGTGGCTCAGGCATTGCCGATACAGCCCCTCGACATCCTGGCGCGCGGTCAGGGCCACGACCCGGAACCGGTCGGAATGGCGATGCAGTACATCCAGCGTGCTTACGCCGATCGAGCCGGTCGAACCGAGAATGGTGACGCCGATCCGCCCGTTCATGGCGCCAACCCATGCCAACCCAGCAGAAACACTGGCGCAGCGGCGATCAGGCTATCCAGGCGATCCAAGACGCCGCCATGCCCCGGCAACAAGGCACCGCTGTCCTTCACGCCACGCTGTCGCTTCACCATGCTCTCGAACAAATCGCCGACGATGGAAAAACCCACCGTCGCCATGCAGACCAGCACGAAGCCCAACCAGCGCCCGCCCACTCCCAGGACCGCCAGGCCGATCAAGGCGAACAGCAGCGCCGCCGCCATCGCTCCCCACACCCCTTCCCAGGTCTTGCCGGGACTGATGGTCGGCGCCAGCTTGCGTCGCCCCCAACGCCGCCCGGCGAAGTAGGCTCCGATATCGGCGACCCAAATCAACATCAGCAGAAACAGCACGTAACTGGGACCGAATTCATGTCTCAATCCCATCAGCGCCGCCCAGGCCGCGACCAGCACCACCACTCCGGCGACCCCAATCACCAGTGGGCGATCCTGACATTCCGGCTGACCGGCATAGCGCCACAGCCAGAACAGGACGTAGCACCACACGGCCAGCACCGGCAGCAGCAAACCCACCACCAACGCGGCATGGCCCATCAGCGGCCAGATCGCCAGAATCAGCGCTAGCACCACCCCACCATAGGCCAATCGCTCACGCGGTCGCCGCCAGCCGGCCAAGTCGGCCCACTCCCAAGCGCACAGCAACACCACTCCCGCCAGCGCTACGCCAAAGCCGATGACGGGCAATTTCAGCACCACCCAAAGCGCGATTAGGGCCAGCACGCTGGCGGTGATGACCCGCTGCTTAAGCATGGAAAACCTCGGTCACCTGTTCGCTGGTCTGCCCGAAGCGGCGCTGCCGACAGGCAAATGCGGTGCAGGCGGCATCCAGATCGGCGGCATCGAAATCCGGCCACAACTGATCGGTGAAGTACAACTCGGTGTAGGCCAACTGCCAGAGCAGGAAATTACTGATGCGTTGCTCGCCGCCGGTGCGAATGAACAGATCCGGCTCTGGCAGGTCCGCCAAGCCAATGTGACGCTGTATCAAGTCCGCAGTGATATCGTCGGGCTGCATGCGACCGGCCTCGACCTCCTCGGCCACGCGGCGACACGCTTGGACGATGTCCCAACGACCGCCGTAGTTGACCGCCACCACCAGCGTCAGGCCGGTATTTTGCGCGGTGCGCTGTTCGGCCTTGGCGATATAGCTCTGCAGAGTGGCCGAAAAAGCGCGGTAGTCGCCGATGAAACGCAAGCGTACGTTGGCGACATCCAGACGTCGGATCTCGCTGCGCAGGGTAGTCACAAACAGATTCATCAACAGCTCGACTTCCGGCCGCGGCCGTCGCCAGTTTTCGCTGCTGAAGGCAAACAGGGTCAGCACCTCGATGCCGCGTTCGCTGCAAGCCTTGACGATGCGCCGCACCGCTTTGGCGCCTTCCCGGTGGCCAGCGGTGCGAATCATGGACCGTTGCTGCGCCCAGCGGCCGTTGCCATCCATGACAATGGCGACATGTCGCGGCAATCGATCGCGCGACAGGCACTGGTCTTGGGCATCGTCCGCCATTCCGCAATGGTCCTCGTCAGATTCGGGAGCGCCGTCGGAAGCAGTGCAGTCGCGGCTTCAGATTTCCATCAACTCGGCTTCCTTGGTGGCGAGCAGTTTGTCCACCTCTTGGATATGCCGGTCGGTCAGTTTCTGCACTTCGTCCTGCGCCTGGCGCTCGGCGTCTTCGGTGGCCTTCTTGTCCTTGAGCAGCAGCTTGAGCTGGGCATTGGCGTCGCGGCGGATGTTGCGAACAGCGACTTTGGCCTCCTCGCCTTCGCGCCGGACCACCTTGACCAAATCGCGGCGACGCTCCTCGGTCAGCGGCGGCAGCGGCACCCGAATCGTCGTGCCCGCCGAGGCTGGATTCAACCCCAATTCGGATTTCAGAATCGCCTTCTCAATCGGCCCGACCATGTTCCGTTCCCACGGCGTCACCAGCAGGGTGCGCGCATCGGCGATTCCTACCGAGGCGACCTGATTGAGCGGCACGTCATTGCCGTAATAGCTGACCAGCACATGGTCCAGCAGGCTGGTGTGCGCGCGCCCGGTGCGCAGCTTGACCAATTCCTGCTTGAGGGTGTCCACGCTTTTCGCCATGCGGACAGCGGCTTCTTTCTTGATTTCATCGATCATGGTGTTATTCCCGTACTACGGTGGTGCCCACGCCCGCACCGCACACAATCCGGACCAAGTCGCCTGGGCGATTGATATCGAAGACTTTCAGTGGCAAGTCGTGGTCGCGGCACATGACGATGGCGGTGGCGTCCATGACCTGCAGCTTGCGCATCAGCGCTTCGTCATAGGTGAGACGATCGTAACGCACCGCATGGGGGTCCTTGAACGGATCGGCCGAATAGACGCCGTCCACCTTGGTCGCCTTGAGCATTACATCGGCGTTGACCTCAATGGCCCGCAGGCTGGCGGCGGAATCGGTGGTGAAGAACGGGTTACCGGTACCGGCCGCGAAGATCACGATCCGGCCTTTCTCCAGATGACGAATGGCGCGGCGGCGAATATAGTCCTCGCAAACCTGGTTGATGCGCACCGCCGACATGACCCGCGTGTAGACACCCAGACGTTCCAGGGTGTCCTGCATCGCCAAGGCGTTCATGACCGTGGCCAACATCCCCATATGATCGGCCGTCACCCGATCCATGCCGGACTGGGCCAGTCCCGCGCCGCGGAACAGGTTGCCGCCGCCGATGACCATACCCACTTCCACACCCAGCCGACTCAGTTCCTGCACTTCACCGGCGATCCGGGCGAGAACATGGGTGTCGATGCCATAGTCGCCCTTCCCCATTAGGACCTCACCGCTCAGCTTGAGAAGAATGCGTTTGAAAACCGGCTTGGAATCCTGCATGGGCATTAAGCAACTCACATCGGTATCAGTAGGTGAATTGTACTTGAATGGGGGCCAGGGCGTCATTGGGCAATCCCACCGCAGCCCCCCGCCGATCTCGACTAGTCGCCGCGGACCTGCGCCATCACTTCGGCGGCGAAGTTGTCGGACTTCTTTTCGATGCCCTCGCCCAGCTCGAAGCGTTCGAACCGGATCACCCGCGCCTTGCGCGCCTTAAGCAACTTGTCCACGCTCTGATCGGGGTCCTTGACGAAGGGTTGGCCCAGCAGCGTCACTTCCTCCAGATACTTGCGCACCCGCCCCTCGACCATCTTTTCGATGATGTTGGCCGGCTTGCCGCTGGTCGCCGCCTGGGCCGAGAAGATTTCCTTCTCCTTGACCAACAGCTCGGCCGGGACCTGATCGGCGCTGACGCACAACGGCCGGCTGGCAGCCACATGCATGGCAATGTCCTTGGCCAGCTCGCCGTCGCCGCCCTCCAGTTCCACCAACACGCCGATGCGGGCGCCATGCAGATAGCAGCCCAACACCCCGGACACCGTCGCCAGACGAGTGAAGCGGCGAACGTTGATGTTTTCGCCGATCTTGGCGATGCAATCGCGCCGGTTTTGCTCGACGCTCTGGCCGTTGGCCATGGTGGCCGCCAGCAGGGCTTCCAGATCGGCCCATTCCTGGCCCAGCGCCACTTCAGCCACCGTATCGGCGAATGCGCGGAAATCGTCGTTCTTGGTGACGAAATCGGTTTCGCAGTTGACCTCGACCATGGCCGCCGCACCGCCCGCCTGCCTGATCACGATCAGGCCCTCGGCCGCGACGCGGCTGGCCTTCTTGTCGGCCTTGGCCTGACCGGCCTTGCGCATCAGCTCGACCGCGGCTTCGATGTCGCCGCTGGTTTCCAGCAGGGCCTTCTTGCACTCCATCATCCCCGAACCCGTGCGTTCGCGCAGTTCCTTGACGAGCGCCGCCGTAATGTCCGCCATGCTAATCACCTCTGAAAATTCGAACCACATTGAAACTCGTTTGCTGAAGCGCAGCTGAATGCTGGCTCCATCAAAAAGGCTCGCACGAGCGGGCGCGCGAGCCTCTCTGAAAAACCCGGTTAACGGGAACTTCAGGCGCCGCCTTCCGCCGGCAGCACCGCCTCCTGGATTTCGACGAACTCCTCCGGAACACCGCGGCCCGACGCCAACAGGCTCCGGCCTTCCAACACCGCCTCGGCCAGACCACCCACGTAGAGCTGGATGGCGCGGATGGCGTCGTCGTTGCCGGGAATGATGTAATTCACACCGTCCGGCGGGTTGTTGGTGTCCACGATGCCCAGCACCGGGATGCCCAGCTTGTTGGCCTCCTGCACCGCGATGCGTTCATGACCGACGTCGATCACGAACAGCGCGTCAGGCAGGCTGGCCATGTCCTTGATGCCACCCAGGCTGCGCTCCAGCTTGTCCATCTCGCGCCGCAAGCCGATGACTTCCTTCTTGGCCAGGCGCTCGAAGGTGCCGTCCTGCGACATCAGCTCCAGATCCTTGAGCCGCTTGATCGACTGGCGGACGGTCTTGAAGTTGGTCAGCATCCCGCCCAACCAGCGGTGATTGACATAGGGCATGCCACAGCGGATGGCCGCCTCGGCGGTCGCTTCGCGAGCCGAGCGCTTGGTGCCGACGAACAACACCTTGCCGCCCTTCGACGCCAGCCGCCCGGCGAAATTGAGCGCATCGAGATACAGCGGCAGGGTCTTCTCAAGATTGATGATGTGGATCTTGCTACGCGCCCCGAAGATAAACGGGGCCATCTTGGGATTCCAGTAACGGGTCTGGTGGCCGAAATGCACGCCGGCCTCCAGCATCTGGCGCATCGAAACAGTCGCCATCGCTTAGTACTCTCCGAAAATTTGGGGTTAGGCCTCCATCCACCCCGAGCGGCGACTCCGTCAAGCGGAGCACCCGGCCACCCGTGCCGGCGGATGTGAGAAATGAATGAAATGAAATGACTCGAATGGTTTGCCTTCAAGGCGGGTGCTTTTATACCATGGACAGTTCAGGAAAACCAAATGAACCCCTGCCGACGAGGCGCTGTCCCAGTTCCGGTTACCGGATCGATTGTCGTTTTCCCGCTCCGCCCTCTATAGTATTTACGAAATCAATATGTTTCAGAAACCTTCTCAAAAGTCGATGGCTATCACGATCAAGACACCGGAAGAAATCGAAAAGATGCGGGTCGCAGGACGGTTGGCGGCCGATGTATTGGACATGATCGGCCCCTACGTGTGTGACGGCGTCACTACTGAAGAACTGAATCGGATCTGCCACGACTACATGGTCGATGTCCAGGGCGTGATCCCCGCGCCGCTCAACTACCACGGCTTTCCCAAGTCGATTTGCACTTCGATCAATTACGTGGTTTGCCACGGCATCCCCGGCCCGAAGAAACTCAAGAAAGGCGACGTACTCAATATCGATATCACCGTCATCAAGGACGGCTTCCACGGCGACACCAGCCGAATGTTCCAGGTCGGCACGCCGCCCATCGTGGCCCAGCGCGTCTGCCAAGTGTCCTATGAATGCATGTGCATCGGCATCCGCATGGTGCGGCCCGGCATCCGTCTGGGCGACATCGGCCACGCCATCCAGCAGTACGCCGAAGCCCAGCACTGTTCGGTGGTGCGCGAATATTGCGGCCACGGCATCGGCCGCAAATTCCACGAAGAACCGCAAGTGCTGCACTACGGCGAGGTCGGCACCGGCGTCGAGCTGACCCCCGGCATGACCTTCACCATCGAACCCATGATCAATGCCGGCAAGCGACACATCAAGTTGCTCCCCGACGGCTGGACCGTGGTCACCAAGGATCACAGCATCTCCGCCCAGTGGGAACACACCGTGCTGGTCACCGACACGGGCTACGAAATTCTCACGCTGCACCCCGGTGAGACCCTCTAACCACCTGACTCACCTGGAAACATCATGGCCACTCCCGAAATCGTCGATCTCGTCGCGCCTCCGCCTATCCCCTCACCGCCACCGCGCTTCTCGGTCAACCTGCCCCGTGACGGGTTGCCATGGAACGATCCGGTCCTGTTCGACAATACCGCCTTCGAGTACGAACCGGCCGCCGCGCCGAACTCGCTCGCCTGGTTCCGCGCCATCCTCAGACATGGCGACGCCCGCTTCAAGGATCTGTTCCAGCAGGGCATTCCCGCCTACGAGCTGGTATTAGCCCGTTCCCGCCTGATCGACGAGCTGCTGCTGCGGGTCTGGCTGCGTTTCTTCCAGGTAGACCTGCCGGACCTGGCGCTGGTGGCGGTCGGCGGCTACGGTCGCCACGAGCTGCATCCTGGCTCGGATGTGGACATCATGATCCTGCTGGACGACCCGGCGCTGGTCACCTACCGCTCGGAAGTGGAAGACTTCCTGGCTTTCCTGTGGGATATCGGCCTGGAAGTCGGCCACAGCGTGCGCACGGTCGAGGACTGCGCACGAGAGGGAGCAGCCGACATCACAGTCGCCACCAGCCTGATGGAAGCGCGTTTGCTCACCGGCTCATCGATCCTATTCGAGCAGATGCGGGCCGTGACCGGACCCGACCGCATCTGGCCGGACACCGCCTTTTTCGAATTCAAGCAGCAGGAACGCCAGCAGCGTTGCCGCCGCTACAACGAAACCGCTTTCAACCTCGAACCCAACATCAAGGAAGGCCCCGGCGGTCTGCGCGACCTACAGATGATCGGCTGGGTGGCCAAGCGTCATTTCGGCGCCAGCACCCTGCAGGAGCTGGTCAGCCATGGCTTTCTCAGTCCGCGCGAGTACGACGAACTGATCGAATGCCGCAATTTTCTCTGGCAGGTCCGCTTCGCTCTGCACGCCCTGACCGGCCGGCGCGAGGACGTGCTGCTGTTCGAGCATCAGCGACGCATCGCTCAGCAGTTCGGCTACCAGGATCAGAATCACAACCTGGGGGTCGAGCAGTTCATGCAGCGCTATTACCGCACGGTCAATGCGCTAAGCCAGCTCAACGAAATGCTGCTGCAGCTGTTCGAGGAAGCCATCATCCTGGCCGACGACCCGGACGAACCGCAGCCGATCAACCGACGCTTCCAGGTTCGGCGCGGCTATCTGGAAGCGACCCGACCCAACGTGTTCCTGCGCTACCCCTTCGCGCTGCTGGAAGTCTTCCTGATTCTGCAGCAGCACCCAGAGATCAAGGGCATCCGCGCCGCCACCATCCGGCTGATCCGCGACCATCGGCCGCTGATCGACGACAAGTTCCGCAACGACGTGCGGCCGCGCAGCCTGTTCATGGAAATCATGCGCCAGCCCCACGGCGTGACCCAGCAGCTGCGGCTGATGAACGCCTACGGCGTGCTGCCCGCCTATCTGCCGGAATTCGGCCACATTGTCGGCCGGATGCAATATGACCTGTTTCACGCCTACACGGTGGATCAGCACATCCTGTTCGTGGTGCGCAACCTGCGGCGCTTCTTCCTGCCCCAGTACGCCCAGCAGCTGCCCCAGTGCAGCGCGATCATGGAACGACTGCCCAAGCCGGAACTGCTCTACCTGGCCGGGCTGTACCACGACATCGCCAAGGGACGCGGCGGCGACCATTCGGAGCTGGGCGCCCAGGACGCCGAACGGTTCTGTCGTCAACACGGTCTCAGTACTTTCGACACCCGGTTGATCTCCTGGCTGGTGCGCCACCATCTGACCCTGTCGCTAACCGCCCAGAAAAAGGACATCCACGACCCGGACGTCATTCACGACTTCGCCCGGCGCATGGGCGATCAGATGCATCTGGATTATCTGTACCTGCTTACGGTCGCCGACATCCGCGCCACCAACCCCAATTTGTGGAACACCTGGCGGGCGTCGCTGCTGTGGCAGTTGTACGAAGCGACCCGCCGGGCGCTGCGCCGGGGCCTGGACAACCCGATCGACAAGGACGAGCGCATCCGCGAGGTGCAGGCCCAGGCGCGGCAACAGCTGCAAATCACCAAGATCGATGAGGAACGTGTCAACCGAGTCTGGGAAGGCTTTGGCGACGACTACTTCCTGCGCCACGCCGCCGACGAAATCACCTGGCATACCCGGGCGATCCTCAAGCAGGGCTACAAGAAGCGGCCGCTGGTCATGGCCCGCGACGATCCGAGCCGCGGCGGCACCAGCATCTTCATCTACACCCGCGACCAAGATAATCTGTTCGCCTTGATCGCTTCCGTACTCGATCATGTCGGGCTGACCGTGCTCGACGCCCGCATCATCACCGGACACTGCGGCTATACCCTCGACAGCTTCACCGTACTGGAGGACAGCGGGCTGCCGATCCAGGATCGCAACCGGATCAAGGAAATCGTCACCAGCCTATTGCAGTACCTGATGCGGCCGGACGCCGTGCCACCCAATCCCAACCGCCACATCTCACGAATTCAGAAGGCCTTTCGCATGCCAACCTGGGTCTCGTTCCGGGAAGACACCGCCAACGGCCGCACCGTGGTCGATCTGGTGTCGTGGGACCGGCCAGGCTTGCTGTCCCAGGTCGGGCAGGCTTTCATCGAATGCGGCGTGCAAGTGCACAACGCCAAGATCGTCACCATCGGTGCGCGGGTGGAAGACGTGTTTTTCGTCACCGATCGGGAAAGCCGGCCGCTGAACGACGCCCAGAAATACGCCGTCCTGCGCCGGGCGCTGGTCGCGCAACTGGACTCGGAAGAGGAATAAAGCCCGACCTCAATCCTCGTCAGCGCTGTCATCGTCCTCGTAGATGAGCAGATAACCTTCGTTGAGCAGATCCAACAGCAGGAGCCGGGCGTCGGTCTGTTTGAGCGCTTCGCGCAACAACGCGGGCGTCAGCACGCGCTGGCGGCACAACAGCGGGGCCATGAACGCCACGCCCGGCCCCAGCGCAAACTCCTGTCCATCCACGAACAGCATCGCCTCTCCGTCCGGCCCGGCAATGTAGTGAAAGCGCGAGCCGGGATTGCGCTCCAGCTGCCCTCCGCCGCGCAGATGCGCCCGTAGTTCGTCCTCGTCGTAGGGCTCGGATTCCGGTTCGGCCCGGAACCCTGGCTTGGGTTCGCTGAGATAGCGTCCCAACCAAACCGCGATGGTCTCGTCATCCAGCGCGATGCATTGGCGCAGCAGCGTGCGCACCTTGTCCAGCGCAGCCGGGCCGATCTCACCGGGATGCGCCTGCAACACTAAATCTGGATCGGTGTAACGCGCCTCAGCATCAACCCCTTCCAGCAGAAATTCCAGGAAGCCGCTCAGCAATTCACGCTGACTGGGCGCGCGAAAACCGATCGAGTAGGTCAGACAGGGTCCCAGGGCAACCCCGTAATGTGCGACTCGCGGGGGCAGATACAACATATCGCCTGGTTCCAGCACCCATTCCTGTTCCGGCGCAAACTCGCGCAGGATGCGCAGCTCGGTATCGGGCAAACAATTGTCCGCCGCCACCGGCCTAGCGCTGATCTGCCAGCGTCGCCGGCCCTGCCCCTGCAACAGAAAGACATCGTAGTCATCGATATGCGGCCCGACCGAACCGGCCAGCGGCGCGTAACTGATCATCAGGTCGTCGATCCGCCAGTCGGGAATAAAGCGAAACGGCTCCAGCAGGGCGACTAGGTCCGGAGCGTGCTTCTCGACATCCTGCACCAGCAGGGTCCAGTGGCTGTCGGGCAGATTCAGGAAATCCGCGTCGTTGAACGGGCCATGGCGCAGATCCCAGGGCGCGGCCCCGTCCCGCTCCAGCACCAGACGCGATTCCACCCCCTCCTCGCACGCCAACCCGGCCAGCTCCTCCGGGGTCAACGGATCGCGAAATCCCGGCCAGGCCCCGCGCACCACCAGCGGCTTTTTCTGCCAGTACTCGGCCAGGAATTGCGCCGGACTCAGCGCCCCCAATATCGGCGGTGTCATGCTCATCTCACGCTCGCCGCGCCTGATCGGCGGCGTTGCCGGTGTAGCTGGCCGGCGTCAGCGCCAATAAGCGTTCCTTGGCCTCATCGGGCAGATCCAGCGCCGCGACGAAGGCTTGCATCGTGGCGCGGGTCACCCGCTGACCACGAGTCAGGGCCTTGAGTTTCTCGTAGGGCTGTTCGATGCCGTAGCGGCGCATCACCGTCTGGATCGGCTCGGCCAGCACTTCCCAATTGCCATCCAAATCAGCCTGCAACGCCGCCACCTCCACTTCCAACTTGCCGATACCCTTGAGGCAGGACTGATAGGCCACCAGCGAATGGGCCAGGCCCACGCCCAAGGCTCGCAACACGGTGGAATCGGTCAGATCCCGCTGCCAGCGCGACACCGGCAACTTGGCCGCCAGATGATCCAGCAGGGCGTTGGCCACGCCCAGATTGCCTTCGGCATTCTCGAAATCGATGGGATTGACCTTGTGCGGCATGGTCGAGGAGCCGATTTCGCCCGCCACGGTCTTCTGACGGAAGTAACCGATGGCGATGTAACTCCACAGATCGCGGCAGAAATCCAGCAGCACGGTGTTGGCCCGCATCACGGCGTGGAAAAACTCGGCCATGTAGTCGTGCGGCTCGATCTGAATGGTGTAGGGATTCCAGTCCAGCCCCAGATCTTCGGTCACGAAGCGGCGGGCGATGTCTTCCCAGTCCAGCTCCGGATAGGCGGCCAGATGCGCGTTGTAATTGCCTACCGCACCGTTGATCTTACCCAGCAGCGCGACGGCCGCCAGCTGATCCCGCTGGCGCTTGAACCGACGGGCGACATTGGCCATTTCCTTGCCGAGGGTGGTCGGCGAGGCCGGCTGGCCGTGGGTGCGCGCCAACATCGGCAGCTCGGCGTACTGATGCGCCAGTCGGGTGATGGCGTCGCCGATCTCGTCGAACATCGGCAACAACGCCTGAGTGCGTGCTTCGCGCAGCATCAGGGCATAAGCCAGGTTGTTGATATCCTCGGAGGTGCAGGCGAAGTGAATGAACTCGCTGACTGCCTCCAGTTCGGCGTTGCCGGCGATCTTTTCCTTGAGCAGGTACTCGACCGCCTTCACGTCGTGGTTGGTGGTCCGCTCGATATTCTTGACCCGCTGGGCGTCAGCCAAGGTGAAATGTTCGAACAGCCCATCGAGAATATGGCGGGCATGCTCGCTCAAAGCCGGCACTTCGGTAATGCCGGGCTGGCGGGCCAGCGCCTGCAACCAGCGGATCTCGACCAGCACCCGATGGCGAATCAGGCCATACTCGCTGAAGATCGGCCGCAGATCGGCGGTCTTGTCGGCATAGCGGCCATCGATGGGAGAAATGGCGGTTAACGCAGTCAGTTCCATGATCAATCCTGGGATGGACAAATATAGACGAGACGGGGAATGGCGCGATTCTAATCCCGGCCGCCGCTCCTCGCCCGGAAAATCACCGCGCCGAGGATGACGGTTCCACCGACGATCGCCCAGGGACTGGGCCTCTCCCCCATCAGCAGGAACACCCAGATCGGATTGAGCACCGGTTCCAACATCGGGATCAGGATGCCCTCGACCGCCGTGACCCGGCGCAAAGCCAAGGCGTACAGGATATACGGCAGCCCCAGCTGCACCACGCCCAACAACAACAACCCGATCCAACTCGATGTACTCGGCATCGACTGGAACATGAATGGCAGGCCGATCAACCCCGCCAACAGATTACCGAGTAGCAACGAGGGCAGCGGAAAGCCGTCCTTCTGCCGACGCAGGAACAGGGTTAGCCAAGCGAAGCTGATCCCACTGCCCAAAGCCACCAGGTTGCCCAGATAGCCGTCCAGACTCAGATCGTCCAGGAAAAACAGCACCATGCCGCTCATCATCACCAGCAGAATCAACCAGTCGCGGCGGCTAGCCCGCTCGCCCAGAAACCAGGGGCTGAACAGGGCCACATAGATTGGAGCGGTATATTGCAGCAGGATGGCGTTGGCGGCCGTAGTCAGCTTGTTGGCGATCACGAACAGCACGACGGTACTGGCATAAGCCACAGCCCCGCCGATCTGGTCGAAGGAACCGTCGAAGCGCAGTTGTCGCCCGAGCAACAGGGCGATCACCAGAGCGCCGATCAAGCTACGCGCGCCGGCGATGGCCAGCGGATTCCACTCCACCCACTTGATTAGGACCCCGCCCAAACTCCACAGCAATGCGGTGACGACCAAGAGTAATAGGGCGCGACGATGGGCGGCAGCTTCGGTCGGCACGGTCAGAGTTGCCGAGGCAGACAGGGAATCGGCCAAGCCAGTTATTCCCCGGCCGCCTGGCCACCGAGGTAGGCATTGCGCACCTCGGGATTGGCCAGCAGAGCATCGGCGCGATCCTCCAGCACGATCCGCCCGACTTCCATTACATAGCCGCGATGCGCCAGCTTCAGGGCAGCGCGGGCGTTTTGCTCGACCAGAACGATGGTGACTCCGGCCTCGTTGATTTCCCACAAGGTCTGGAAAATGGTCTTGACCAGCAAGGGCGCCAGTCCAAGGCTCGGTTCATCCAGCAACAGCACGCGGGGCCGCGCCATCAAGGCCCGGCCGATGGCCAACATCTGTTGTTCGCCACCGCTCAGGGTGCCAGCCAATTGCTCGCGGCGCTGGGCCAGCACTGGAAACAGCTGGTAAATCCATTGCAGGGTCTCGGCAACCTGGACCTGGTCGGTGCGGGTGAACGCACCTAGATCGAGATTCTCGCGCACCGTCAGGGTCCCGAAGATGCGGCGACCTTCCGGCGCTTGGGCGATGCCCATGCCGACCAGCCGATGGGCCGGCAATTTGTGGATCGGGCGGGACTCGAAACGAATTTCGCCCTGTGCAGGCCGGAGCAAACCGCTGATGGCGTGCAAGGTCGTGGTTTTGCCGGCTCCATTGGCCCCCAGGATGGTGACGATCTCACCCTGGCGAACCTGCAGATTGATGCCATGCAGGGCCTCGACATTGCCATAACGAACGTGCAGATCTTCGACTTCAAGCAGCATGGCGGGAACGTCTTCGCAAAGTGAAATTCAAGACCATCCGTCCCTCACAAGTCGCGAATTCATGGGTGGCGACCATCACGATCGATCTCTCCTAGGTGTGCGTCAGTCATCGTCGCCCGCGCCCAGATAGGCTTCGATCACCCGCGGATCGCGGCGAATCTGATCGGGGGTGCCTTCGGCGATCTTGCCGCCGTACTCCAGCACCACCAGCTTCTCGCAAGCCCGCATCACCAGGCGCATATCGTGTTCGATCAGCAAGATGGTGACGCCGCGCGCCTGAATCTGCGCAATCAGCCCGATCAAGGCTTCGGTTTCCTGCTCGTTCATCCCGCCGGCCGGCTCGTCCAGAATCAGCAGGCGCGGTTGGGTGGCCAAGGCTCGGGCGATTTCCAGTCGTCGCTGGTCGCCGTAAGCCAGATTCTTCGCCAACACCGCCGCCTGCGATTGCAGCCCGACGAATTCCAGCTCCTGCAAAGCGCGGTCGAGCGCCTCCCGCTCCTCGCGCCGCTGGGCCGGCAATCGCAGCATACCGCCTACAATTCCGCTGCGCATCCGATAGTGGCAACCCGCCAAGACATTCTCGATCGCGGTCAGGCGCTGAAACAGGCGGATATTCTGAAAAGTCCGGGCAATGCCGCGGGCGATGATGCGATGAGTGCGCAGCCCGGCCAGCGGCCGGTCGTCGAACAGGATCTGGCCGTGGTCAGGCCGATAGTGGCCGGTGATCAGATTGAATACCGTGGTCTTGCCAGCGCCGTTCGGCCCGATCAGGCCGACCACCGAACCCTCCTCGACCGCGAAGGATACGGCGTTGACAGCGGTCAATCCGCCGAAGCGCTTGGTCAGATCCCGCAGCACCAGCAAAGACATGCCTTCGGTGGGAACGCGGGCGGGCGACATTCCGTCGGCGACGAGCGTCTCCATCAGGGTTTCCTCGCGCCAGTCAGCGCCGCCAGCGAAATGCGCGGGGTCTGGGCAGGCCACAATCCCTGCGGCCGGACCACCATCATCACCATCATCACCAGACCGAAGACCAACATGCGCGCACCCGCCAGCTCCCGGAACAATTCCGGCAGGCCGATCACCAGAAAGGCGGCCAGCAACACACCCAAAACGCTCCCGGCTCCGCCCAGGATCACGATCATGAACAGCATCACCGACTCCCAGAAACTGAAGGATTCGGGTGAAATGATGGTCATCTTGGCAGCGAACAGGGTGCCCGCCATCCCGGCCCAGGCTGCGCCCAGACCAAAGGCGGCCAGCTTGTAAGCATCGGTGTCGATGCCGCTGCCTTCCGCCGCCACCTCATCTTCACGCAAGTAATTGAGCGCCCGACCAAACCGTGACTGCTTGAGGCGCAAGAACAGAAAAATCGTCAGGGCGACGAATCCCCAGATCAGATAGAAAAATTCTTCCGGCCGACGGATCACCCAGCCGAACAATTTGGGGCGACTGATTCCGAAGATGCCATTGGCGCCGCCGGTGATACCGAACACGTCGTTGACCAGGGCAATCCGTACGATCTCGCCTACACCAATGGTCACGATCATCAGATAATCGCCACGCAGGTGAATCACCGGTCGGGCCACCAGCAAGGCAAACGCGCCGGCGGCCAACCCGCTCAGCGGCAAAGTCCACAGGATGGGGATCTGGTAGTGGGTATTCAGGATGGCTGCGGTGTAAGCACCCATCGCGTAGAAGGCGGCATGGCCCATGTCGAACAGGCCGGCCTCGCCCAGGATCAGATTGAGACTCAGGGCTAGCAACGCGTACAGGCCGATGCTGTTGAGCACATCGACCTGATAGGTATTGAGAAAGAGCGGCGCAAACGGCAGCACGGCCACCACCAGCGCCACCACGGACAGCGTCAATCGATTCATGCCATTCCTGCCCCGTCTCAAATCTTGTCGGCCACGCGCTCGCCCAGCAAACCGGTCGGTCGCACGATCAGAATCAGGATCAGCACCACGAACGCAATGGCGTCCTTCCAAGCGATGGAGACATAGGCCGCGCCCAGCGCCTCGATCACACCAAGCAACAAACCACCGACCATGGCCCCAGGGATGTTACCGATTCCACCGAGGATGGCGGCGGTGAAGGCTTTCATGCCGTATACCCAGCCCATGGTGAAATTGACCTGGCCGTAGTACAGCCCCACCATCAGCCCCGCGACGCCGCCCAGCGCTGGCCCCAGCAGAAACACCAGCAGGATCACCCGGTTGACGTCGATCCCCATCAGACGGGCAGCGCCCTGGTCGATGGCCGCCGCACGAATGGCGGCTCCGATCCGGGTTTTCTGGATGAACAGGTACAAGGCCACCATCATCCCCACCGAAGCCAGCACGATCAGTACCCGCATCAGCGGCACGTACAGACCCAGGACATTGAGGGTGGCGGTGGGCAGGATACCGTCCGGGTAGACCTGAAAACGAGCGCCGTAGATCAGCATCAGGGTGTTCTGCAGGAAGATCGACGCGCCCAGCGCCGATACTACCGCCGACAGGCGTGGTGATTCCCGTAGCGGACGATAGGCGGCCCGCTCCAGAATGGCGCCCAGCACCGCGACCAGCCCCATCACCATCAACACCAGCACCAGCACGCCCAAGGCAAAGCCCAGGCGATCGGTCAGCGCCAGCGAGGTCAACAGGGTCAGGCCCAGATAAGCGCCGTAGGTGAACAGGTCGCCATGGGCGAAATTGATCAGCTTGAGCACGCCGTACACCATGGTGTAGCCCAGGGCGATCAGGGCGTAAATGCCACCGACGGCCAAGCCGTTGGTCAGTTGCTGGAGAAATTCTTCCACGAGGGGGCTTGCGCTATGGATTGGAGAAATCGGAGAAATGCCGCTAGCCGGCATCCACTGTCGCCGACCCCCTCGCCTGGCGGGAGGGGGTATGGATGGCCTTACTTCTTCTGCATCACGAAGTTGCCGTCGGCATCGACCTTGTAGAGTCGATAGACCTCGCCTTCACGATCACCCTTGGCGTCGAACGCGATGGAGCCGCTCAGTCCGGGGAAATTCTTCAGATCCTTGTGCAGATAGCCAGCCGATTTGGCGCCGTCGGCCGACTTGGCGCCTTCGATGCCAGCCACGGCCACCCGGAACCCATCACCAGCCAGCACAGCCCAGATCGAAGGCGGCAATTCGTTGTATTTTTTCTGATAATCGGCCAGAAAAGCCTTGGCGTCCGGCGTATCCAGATCCTGCGGTTGCGGCGGGCTGAGGAAGTAGAAACCCTCGGCCGCCTTGCCGGCGATCTTGACCAGATCGGCATTGTTGGTGGCGTCACCACCGATGAATGGCACGTTCCAGTTCATGCCCTTCTTCTGTTTCAGCAGCAGACCGGCTTCGGGATAGTAGCCGGTGAACAGCACCACGTCCGGGTTGGCGCCCTTCAGCTTGGTCAGGATAGCGGTATAGTCGCTTTCCTTGGGAGTCAGGGCATCGAAGAACACGACTTCGACGCCTTTCTTCTTCAGCAGGGCATTGGCTTCGTCCGCCAACCCTTTGGCGTAGGAGGTGCTATCGTGCAGGATCGCCACCTTCTTGAAGCCCAGCTTCTCGATGGTCTGGGCGGCCATGCGGCCCTGCTCGTCATCGCGCGGCGCGGTCCGGAAGAATTTCTGGTAGCCCTTCTCGGTCAAGCGAATGGCGGTGGAACCGTTGGCGATCTGCGGGATGCCGGCCTCGTCGTAAATAGCCTGACTGGCTTCGGTCACCGAGGACCCGTAGGTGCCGACCACCGCCGCCACCCCCTTGGTGGTCAGCCGTTGCGCGGCCAGCGACGCCGTGCGGGGATCGCCGCCGTCGTCCTCGACGATCACCTCGATGGGCTTGCCCAGCACGCCGCCCTTGGCATTCTGTTGTTCGGCCAGTAGCTCGACGATCTTCTTCATGCCCTGGCCTTCACTGGCCCAGGACCCGGTCAGCGGCGCCATCAGACCGATCTTGACCGTATCCGCCGCCTGAGCGCCTCCGCCCAAACCCAGACTCAGGGCAGCGACCATCGCCAACAGTGATTTTTTCATCCGTATCTCTCCTGGTAGCCGAGCCGGCCATGATGAAACGCATGTCAGTCACGGCTGGCGTAATGGTTTTTATCGAAAATGCAACGATAGCAGTGAATGCGCCCAAGCGCCAAATCCGCCGCAGCGATCCCGCGTCAGCGTTGAGACGGCAATGCCGGCCATGGCATGCGAATCGCGCCGGCCGGCAGCGCCGGCATGTCCTCCTCATCGCGCTCATCCTCGTCATCCGCCCTGCCGCCGAGCAGCCAATCCAGCGCTTGTCCGCCGTTGCGCGCGCCCAGCCCGGCGAAGTCGAACAGCCCGCTATCGGCCAGATGCGACGGCGCTACGTTCTGCAGGGCGGCAAAGATGTTCTCCACCCGTCCTGGCGTTTGTCTATCCCATTGCTGCAGCATGGCCTTGATCGCCTGACGCTGCAGATTCTCCTGCGAGCCGCACAGATTGCAGGGGATGATCGGAAATTGCCGCGCTTCGGCATAGGCGGCGATATCGCGCTCCTTGCAATAGGCCAGCGGTCGGATCACCACGTGCCGGCCATCGTCGCTCAGCAGCTTCGGCGGCATGGCCTTGAGCTTACCGCCGTGGAACAGGTTCAGAAACAGGGTTTCGACGATGTCGTCGCGATGATGACCCAGGGCGATCCGGGTCATGCCGTGCTCGGCGGCGAAGCTGTAGAGAATGCCGCGCCGCAGGCGGGAACAGAGCCCACAGGTGGTCTTGCCCTCGGGGACGACCCGTTTGACCACGCTGTAGGTGTCCTGCTCGATGATGTGAAAGGGCACGCCGATGCTGCGCAGATAGTCCGGCAACACCTGCTCGGGAAAACCCGGCTGTTTCTGGTCGAGATTGACCGCGATCAATTCGAACCGGACCGGCGCCCGCGCCTGCAGATTGCGCAGGATATCCAGCATGACGAAGGAGTCCTTGCCGCCGGATAGACAGACCATCACCCGGTCGCCCTCCTCGATCATGTTGAAATTCTGGATGGCCCGGCCCACGTTCCGCCGCAGGCGTTTCTGCAGTTTGTTGAAATTGAGCTGTTGTTTCCTGACCGCCACCGTCATCGCCCTCTCCTTCGAAGTTGCTTGCGCGGCGGCCCACTTTACTCGAAAACTGCAAGGCATGCGCCATGTCCCCAGCTTGCCGGACGTCAGCGGCGGGGATAGACTCTTCAATCGTGTCACGGTTCGTTCTTCGAGCCGGGTTCCGCCAGGATCCTGGCCTGTCGCGCCGGACATCTAGACCGCCACTCCTCGGAGAACCCAATCATGGAGACCAGCGACATCGAACACTACAAGCGCCGGCTCGTCGAACTGCGCGTCGAACACCGCGATCTGGACGACGTGATCGTCCGCTTGGTGAAAGACCCTTTGGTGGACGAACTTGAGTTGAAGCGCTTGAAAAAAAGAAAACTCATGCTTAAGGACATGATTTCTCATCTGGAAAGCAAGCTGATTCCCGACCTTAACGCCTGAGCCCGGTCCACAGCCGGTCCATAAAGAAAGGGGCCGCCCGGTTATACCGGGCGGCCCCTTTCCCATCATTGGTATTCGATTACAGTTGTTCGCCGTATTTCTTGGCGTGCAGTTCCTTGGCCTGACCCACCCAGTCGTCGCGATGGATACGCCCACTCAAGTTGATGGCTTCGGTTTCCAGACGCTCGATATCGGCATCGGTCAGCACGGCGATCTGTCGATAGCTGTCGATCCCGGCCGCGTTCAGCTTGCCCTCCAGCACCGGTCCGATCCCGGTAATCAGCTTGAGATCGTCCTTTTCTCCCGCAGACGCGGTAGCCGCCGCACGCTCATCGGCCAGGGATTTGATCCGGCCGTTGATCTCTTCCAAGCGCTTGGCGATGTCCTGCAAATCGTCGCGAGTCGGTACGCCCAGCCGCTTCAAGGCCCGTGCTACCCGATCCTCGAACAACTGCTCTAGGTTGTCCAGGGTATCGACCGCCTTGGTCTTGACGCCTTCGACCATACCGCGGACCTCCTCCACCCGTCCCTTCATCTCGCCCACCGTCGCTCCCGCCAATTTCAGCGTTTGATCGCGGAATTTCTCGCCCTCCTTGACCAGGGAACCAACCAGTTTGCCGGTTTCTTCCTGCGCCTTACCGACCACGCTTCTGACCTGCTCGCTCACCGATTCTGGGTCCTTCTTTTCGATATCGTCGCTCATCGCACACTCCCGTTGGCAGCTCGCCCATGTTCTGATGGAATGAATGAGCCTGATTCTAGCGAGCGAAACTAGTGCAAACACCCTAACCCCGATCGCGACCGTGCTGCCCGCTCTCCCCGCTGTCCGCGCGCCAACATGCTCCTGACCCCTGCCTCGCTTGCTGCTATGATAGAGTAGTCCGCAAATCCGACCCGATCCCCACCATTCCGATAGGGTCAAATTCCACTTAAAACTATACCGCTCACCCCCATGATCCTGAGCCGTTTCCTCAAGCCCAAGTGGCAACATCCCGATCCCGGAACCCGCAAGCAGGCTTTGCAGGAGCTGGACAACGCCGACCCGACCCTGATCGAACTGGCGCGGCAGGATCCCGATCCCACCGTCCGGTGCGCCGCCCTGGAGCGCCTCGGTGATCTCGATCTGCTGCGCGCCATCGCCGACCAGGACGCCGATGGCGAGGTGCGCGCCGCCGCCCAGAATCGCTATCGGTCCCTGCTGGCCGGCAAGACCGCCGACTGCCCGTCGCTGGCGATCCGTCTGGAACGCTTGCGCCATGGCCCGGACAGTGCTCTGGCGGAATTCCTGTTGCATCAGGCGGTCGAGCCGGAACTGCGGCTGGCGGCGCTGGAATCGATCGATTCGGCGACGGCCCTGGTCGAAATCGCCCTGCGCGACCCCCATCCGGATCTGCGACTGGCGGCGCTGGAGCGCATCCACGACCCCGAATGCATCGACCAGATCGGCCGACAAAACCGCAACCGCGACAAGCGGTTGTACCGTCGGGCGCGCGAACGTCTGGACAGTATGGTGGCCGAGCAGGCCCGCGCCGCCCATCTAGAACGGTTGTGCAGCGAGATGGAACACTTGATCTGGGATGGCGAAAGTGGCCCCAACGCTGGCCGCTTTCCCAAACTCGAACAGGAATGGCGCGATCAGGAAGCCACTGCCCCACCGGAGCTGCAAGAGCGATATAGCCAGGCGCGCGCCCGATTCCAGACCGAACGGCAGGCTAGCGCCGGCCGCCGCTCGCAGCGGCTGGAACTGGTCACCTCTCTGGAGACTCTGCTGGAACGGCTGCGACTGGAAACCGAACCCAGCGCCGAAAGCCGGGACTCGATCCGCCACGCCACTCAGGAAGCGCCAGCCGCCTGGGAACAACTGGGTACGCCCCAGGACGCCGATGGTCGCCGCCTGGCGACGCGGTTTCAGCAGCTGTTGCAAGACATCCACGAACAGGAACGCCTCCTCCATCGGGATCAGGCCCGCGCCGTTCGCTTGCGCGAGGTGCTGGAACAGGCCGAAATCCTGCTCCAGCAACCCAGCGAAGTGCACGACGCCGACCTCAAACGCTTGCGGCAGCGCTGGGAAGGGCTGGAGCGCCCCGAGTCCCGCCATCTCGCCAACGAGCTGCAAACCCGCTTCGACGGGGCGCTCGACAAGCTGCGCGCCCGGTTGCAACGCCAGGTCCAGCAGCGAGATCAGGAATGGCAGGACATCCAGGAACTCGCCCGCCAGTTGGAAACGGCCGTCGAGAACGGCGAAGTCCAGCAGGCCACCCAGCTGCAGGAGCAAGCTCGCCAGCGCCTCAAGCACAATATCGGCCTGAGCCGGGCGCAAATGGCGGCGACCGAGGAACGCCTGCAGAACTGCGCCGGCCGCCTTGGCGAGCTGCGCGATTGGCGACGCTGGGGCACCAATCAAGCCCGTGAACAGCTGTGCATCGCTGCCGAGAGTCTAGTGGGCCTGGAAGCCGACCCGGCCGATATCGCCCAGCGCATCCAGCAGGCCCGCGACGCCTGGAAAGAAATGGATCATCACGAGGGCGCTGCCCCCAAAGCGCTGTGGAAACGCTTCAACAGCGCCTGCGAACGTGCCTATGCGCCCTGTCAGATCTACTTCGAAGCGCGGGTCCGCGAACGCCAGCAGAATCTGGAAAAGAAAGCGGCGTTGTGCGAACAGCTCGAGCAGTTCGAGGCTGCAACCGACTGGCAGCAGGTCGACTGGCGCGAGGCGGACCGCCTGCATCGCCGCGCGCAGGAACAGTGGCACAAGCTGGGGCCGATCAATCGCGCTGATCGCAAGAACCTGGATCGTCGATTCCAGCAGATCATGAAACAACTGGACGCTCACCTCGCCGCCGAACGGGAGCGCGAAATCCAGCGGCGTCAGCAGTTGATCCAGGAGATTCAGGCGCTGGTGGACGGCCCCAATCTGCGTGTTGCCATCGAAACGGCCAAGCGCGCCCAGACCGAATGGCATCCGACCGTACAGGCTCTGCCCCGCCAGGAACAGACGTTGTGGAAATCCTTCCGCGCCGCCTGCGATGCGGTGTTCGCTCGCCGCCAAGCCGAACAACAAGCGGCCGACGACGAACGGCAAACCCATCTGGCCCGCAAGCTGGCCCTGTGCGAGGAACTCGAAGCGCTGAGCGCCACCGACGACGAAGCGCAGCTGGAGCTGGCGCGCAGCCGCCTGTACACCCTCCAGCAGACATGGGATGAAATCGGGCCGATCCCCAAAGCCGAACAGCGCACGCTCGGCCAACGCTTCGAGGCCGCCCTCAAGCGCTTTGCCCACCACGAACGCTCCCTGCGTCGCGACCACACGCTGCGCACCTTCCGCCAGCTGTGCCAACGAGCTGCGCTGTGCCAGCGGTTGGAAGCCCTGCTGGAGCAGGAGCCGCCGACGGACGCCGCTACACTGGCGGAAGTGCAGCAGGAATGGTCCAGCCTGCCCGACTTGCCATCGGGGTTCATGGAACCGATCCAGCGTCGCTTCGACTCGATCACGCAGACTCTGGCTGGCGCGCCCGAACCGGCGAAAGCATTACGCCAGCAGCTGGAGCAAAATCTGGCGCGCAAGCAAATCTGGTGCATCTGCATGGAAATCGCCACGGGCGTGGAGTCGCCGCCGGAACATACCCAGCTGCGGATGGAGTACCAAGTCGCTCGCCTATCCGCATCCCTGGGCGGAGCCACCGCCAAGACGGGGGCTTTCTACGACCCGCGGGTACTGCAAGAACAGTGGTACGCGACCGGCGTGCTGCCTGCGGCCGCCGCCGCCGAACTGGATGCCCGCTTCCTGCGGGCTGCGCAGTCTTGGTGGCAGCGAGAGGAGGATTGAAGAACAGGCAGCCTCCGGCCGGACCGGTCAAAATTCCTTGCAAATCAACCGTTCGATCAGCGGCTGCAAGATCACTTCCATGGCAAAGCCCATCTTGCCACCCGGCACCACGATGGTGTTGCGGCGCGACATGAACGAATCGTGGATCATTTGCAGTAGATAAGGGAAATTTGGTTGGGTCTTGCGCGGCTCGCGAAAGCGGATGACCACGAAACTCTCGTCCAGGCTGGGAATATCGCGGGCGGTGAAGGGATTGGAAGTGTCTACCGTCGGCACCCGCTGGAAATTGATATCGGTGCGCGAGAACTGCGGCACGATGTAATGGGTGTAGTCGTACATCCGCCGCAGGATGGTGTCGGTCACCGCTTCGGCGCTGTAACCCCGTTCGGCGGTATCGCGATGGATCTTCTGAATCCATTCGAGATTGACGATCGGCACCACCCCAATCAGCAAGTCGACATAGCGGGCCACATTCACCTGGTCGGTCACTACGCCGCCATGCAAGCCTTCGTAGAACAGCAGGTCGGTCCCCGCCGGCAACTGCATCCAGGGCGTGAAGGTGCCGGGCTCCTGGTCGAACGGCCTGGCTTCTTCCCGATCGTGCAGATAGTATCGCCGTAGGCCGGCTCCACGCTCGCCGTACTCCATGAACAACGCCTCCATGCGATCGAACAGATTGCCCTCTGGACCAAAATGGCTGAGCGCACGCCCTTCCTGGCTGGCCTGCTCGACCTGGATCTGCATCTCCTCACGGTCGTAACGGTGGAAGCTGTCGCCTTCGACCACAGCAGCATTGATGCCGTCCCGCCGAAAAATATGCTCCATGGCGTCCCGGACCGTCGAGGTGCCCGAACCGGACGAGCCGGTAATGGCGATAATCGGATGCTGTTTCGACATGGCCACCCTGCGCGGTCAGCGCCAACTCGTTGTGCTTCACGATGAGGAACCGTCTGGGCGGCATTCGGACCCGCCGCCCGGTTCGGCGCAAGCGCCCGTCTCTCGGCCGTCCACATGATCGCTACCCAAATCGCGCCGCGCCCGTAAGGCTAGCACGATCGCGAAGGCAGTCATGGCAAAACCGATCACGATCGCGGTCAACACCAAAGCCTGTGGGACCGGATCGGTATACGCACTACGGCCCGCCTCCAGAATGGGCGGTCGGTGCAAGGCCAGCCGCCCCATGGCCAGCAGGAACAGATTGACGGCGTAGGACAGCAGCATCAGCCCCAGCACAACCGTGAAAGTGCGTGCTCGCAACAGCAGATAAACCCCGCAGGCGGCCAACAGCCCGATGACGACGGCGATCAACGCTTCCATCAGCCTGATCCGACCGGTTCGGCTTCGGGTTGGCCCAGCTCCAGCAAAATCAGCATCACCGTCCCCACCACGATCAAATAAACGCCCAGATCGAAGGCCATGGCGCTGGCGATCTCGAAGTCGCCGATGAGCGGCAGATGCACATGGGTGAAAGTCGAGGTCAGGAACGAATGACCGAATATCCCGCTGGCCGCGCCAGTCACGGCGATCAGGGCCAGACCAGCGGCGACCATCCGGCGATAACCGAGCGCCAACTGCTGCATCGCCCGGCGAAAGTCGCTCGCGAAGTACTGGGTCACCAAGGCCAGCGCCGTGACCAGGCCAGCGATGAAGCCGCCGCCCGGCAATTGATGGCCACGGAAAAAGATATAAGCCGCCAACAACAGGGTGAGCGCCAGTATCGGCCGGGCGCCGATTCGCAACAGGAGCGGGGCTTGCGCATCTGCCCCTGCCGCCGCCGACCATGGCGTTTCCGGCGCCGGCCGCCCACCCGCCAGCAAGGCGACGATTCCCAGCGCGGCGATAGCGAGGACTGTGGCTTCGCCCAAGGTGTCGAAACCGCGAAAATCTACCAGGATGACATTGACCACATTGGCCCCGCCACCCTCCGGCAGACTGGTCGCCAGGAAATAATCGGCCAGCGCGGTTTGCGGCGGGCGGGTCAAAACGCCCCAAGCCAGGGCCGCCAAGCCGCCACCGGCCATGAGCGCCAGACCGCCATCGCGCCACCGTCGGCCCGTCCCCACCTCCGGCGTTCCGTGCGCTGGCAGGTAACGCAAGGCCAACAGCAACAGGATCGTGGTGACCACTTCGACGGTCAGTTGGGTCAATGCCAGATCGGGCGCGGAAAAGCGCACGAACGCCAACACCACGAACAAGCCGACCATGCCCAGCAGAGTCAGCGTGGTGAGGCGTTGACCCTGCCGCAGCACGGTCAGCGCCGCCGCCAGCGCCAGCGTCAGCGCCGCCAACCCACTCAGCGGGTCCAGCGGCTGGATGGGTCGATCGCCTTGCCACACCCCACCCCAGAAGCCCAAACCGCCTGCCACCAGCGCTACGCCAATCAACAGCGCCAGATAATGCTGCAGCGAACCGCTTTCCAGACCAGCGGTCACTCGGCCCGCCAGCGCGATCACCCAGCGCAAACCATGGTCGAACAGGATCTTGCCGTTGGGGCCGGCATAGCGATCGTACAGCCAGAACAGCCAGCGCCGCTGAATATAGATTAGGATGCCGCCGACGAAAGCCAGTGCGCTCATCAACAGCGGCAGATTGAAACCGTGCCAGATCGCCAGGCTATAGGACGGCAACGGCCCCATGACCACGCTGGCCGCCGCCACGGCCAACAGTGGCCCGACCGTGTAGGCAGGCACGATGCCGACCAGCAGACACAGCGCCACCAGGATTTCCACTGGCACTCGCATGTAGCGCGGCGGCTCGTGCGGCGGCATATGCGGCAGGTCGATCGGCTCGCCATTGAAGAAAACGTCGTGGATGAACCGGACCGAATAGGCCACCGAGAACATGCCGGCGATCGTCGCGATCACCGGCCACAGCAGGCCGGTATCGCCCATTCCGGCGAAATGCACCGCCTCGCCGAAGAACATTTCCTTGCTCAGGAAGCCATTCAACAGCGGCACACCGGCCATGGCCGATGCGGCCACCATGGCCAGCACGGCGGTTTGCGGCATGTAGCGGAACAGACCGTTCACCTTGCGCATGTCGCGGCTGCCGGTTTCGTGGTCGATGATCCCCGCCGCCATGAACAGCGATGCCTTGAACACCGCATGATTGATGATATGGAACACACCCGCCACGGTAGCCAGCGGCGTCTCCAGACCAAACAGCAGGGTGATCAGGCCCAGGTGGCTGATGGTCGAATAGGCCAGCAGCCCCTTTAGATCATGCTGGAACAGCGCGGTGAAGGCTCCGAACAACAAGGTCAGCAAGCCGACGCCCCCCACCAGAATCAGCCACAGGTCTGTTCCGCTCAGCGCCGGATACAGCCGGGCCAGCAGGAACACGCCGGCCTTGACCATGGTGGCCGAGTGTAGATAGGCGCTGACCGGGGTGGGCGCAGCCATGGCCTGAGGCAACCAGAAATGAAAGGGGAATTGCGCCGATTTGGTGAAGACCCCCAGCAGGATCAGCACCAGCGTCGCCGGATAGAGGGGATGGCTCCTGACCTGATCGCCCGCAGTTAGCACGGTCGAAAGCTCGAAACTGCCGACGATATGGCCCAGCAGCAACAACCCCGCCAGCAGCGCCAAACCGCCTCCTGCGGTGATGGTCAGCGCCAGCCGCGCGCCCTGGCGGGCATCGGCGCGCTGACCCCAATAGCCGACCAACAGAAAGGAACAAAGGCTGGTCAGCTCCCAGAACACCAGCAACAGCAGCAGATTATCGGACAGGACCACGCCGAGCATCGCCCCCATGAACGCCAGGAGCAAGGCATATAGACGGCACAGATCGTCGCGCTCGGACAGATAATAGCGGGCGTACAGAATGACCAGCAGACCGATCCCGGTGATCAGCAAGCAAAACAGCAGCGCCAACCCATCCAGGCGGAAAGTCAGATTCAGACCGAGATCCGGCAGCCAGCGCCAGCCTGCCAGCTGCACGGCTCCGCTGGCGAAAATCGCGGGAGCCAAGGGTAGCAGCAAGGCCAGACTCGCCGCTGTCACCAACGCGGCCGCCCAAGCGCAGACATTACGCCCGCACCGGCCAACCAAAGCTATGCCCACAGCGCCGAGTAACGGAACGAGTGGGACGAAAGGCAAGGACAGCAATGACATATATACACAACAGGGGTAGCCGTGATCCTCTTCTGGCTACCCCTGATCTGAAGCCTCGGATGAGGCCGTTATCGTGCCGCCTGTTCCAACAAGCGTCGCAATTGATAACGATAGATAAAGCCTGGCAAAGCGCCGACCGCAAACAAGCAGAGGGTAACTGTATAGAACTCCCAGTCCTGGGACTGGACGACACCGGTCGTCTTATACTCCAGGCCGACACCCATCCCCACGGTCAGTCCATAGAGCAAGCCCCACTCGACCAACCGTAGCCAGAACGGCTTCGGGCGTCCCTTCCGGGTGATCACCCACAACCACCGCTCGCTCAGCCATGGCAGATTGGCCGCAATAACGGCCAATCCCAGCCAGAAGCCGATCACCACGCCTTGGGACATGGGGTCGCCCCGTATCCGTCAATTAATTCAACAGGCCGCTGCGCACCACATCCATCAGCGCAGTCGGATACAAGCCCAACACCACGACCAACAGGCCATTGGCGCTGATCGCGATTTCGGTATCCATGCTGAGCGTGATCGGTTCGCCACTCTGTTCGGGCTTGTCGAAATACATGCACTTGATGACCCGCAGATAATAGAACGCTCCAATCACCGAGAACAGCACGCCGAGCAAGGCCAGCCAGACCAGACCGACATTGATGATCGCCTGCAACACCACCCACTTGGCATAGAAACCAACCAGGAACGGAACGCCCGCCATCGACATCATGATCATCATCATCAGAAACGCCAGCCATGGGCTGCGATCGTTCAGTCCCTTGAAATCGTCGATGTTCTCAGCCTCGAAGCCGGCCCGGCTCAGCATGATGATCACACCGAAAGCGCCGACCGCCATCAGGACATAGACGATGGTGTAGAACATCGCAGCGGCATAGCCTTCCGGCGTGCCGGACAGAATGCCCAGCAGCAGGAAGCCGACATGGGAAATCGTCGAGTAGGCCAGCATCCGCTTGATGTTGCTCTGCATCAGGGCGGCCAGATTACCCAGCGCGATGGAAAGCGCCGACAGAATGATCAGCATCTGGTGCCAATCGTCCTGCAAGGCGCCGAGCCCTTCCACCAGAATCCGCATCACCAGGGCAAACGCAGCCAGCTTGGGGGCCGAACCAATATAAAGCGTGACCGAAGTCGGCGCGCCCTGGTAGACATCCGGCAACCACATGTGGAACGGCACCGCGCCAAGCTTGAAGGACAGCCCGACCACCAGGAACACTAGGCCGAACACCAGCACCAGATTGTCCTTGCCCTGGACCGCGACGGCATCGGCCACGACTTGCAGGTCCACGCTGCCAGTGGCGCCATAGATCATGGAAATGCCGTACAGCAACATGCCCGAGGCCAGCGAACCCAGCACGAAATATTTCATGGCGGCTTCGGACGCCACTGGCGAGTCACGGTCCGTGACCACCAAGGCGTAGAGCGAGAGCGACAGCAGTTCCAGTCCCAGGTACACGCTGAGCAGGCTGTGGGCCGAAACCATGATCATCATACCCAGCACGCCGAACAGACCCAGCACGTAATATTCCCCCTTGAACAGATCGCGCTGCTTCAGATAGTCGCGCGAATAGAGGAACACCACGGCGGTTGCGAGGTAGATGAACAGCTTCAGCAGGTCACCCATCGCATCCTTGATGTAGTGACCGAACATGGTGGTCACCGGGGCCTGGGCATAGGTCACCAGGGTCAGCAGAGCCGCGCCCACTAGGGTGAGTTGCGCCAACCCATAGGTGATGTGCCGCTGCCGCTGCTCGAGGAACACGTCGATGACCAGCACTAGGCAGGCCATGGTCAACACCAGCAGTTCCGGCAGTACCGGCATGAAGTCAGGGGCGACGAAGTTCATGGGGTTTCCCTATTTCTCCGATTCTTCTCTGCGAGTTGGCCCTTACAGCTTGGTCATGGTGACGTGCTGTAACAGATTGTCCGCCGTGACGTGCATCACGGAGGTCAAGGGATCGGGCCAGAGGCCGAGCAGCAGCACGGCCGCCGCCAGCAGGCTCAACATGATGATCTCACGGGTGTTGACATCCTTCAGTTCGGCGACATGACTATTGCCGATCTCGCCGAACACCACCCGCTTGACCAGCCACAGGGTATAGCCCGCGCCCAGGATCAATGTGGTGCTGGCCAGGAACGCGATCCAGAAGCCCGCCTTGAAACTGCTCAGGATCACCATGAACTCCCCGATGAAACCGGACGTACCCGGCAGACCGGCGTTGGCCATGCCAAACAGCACCATGAACGCGCCAAAGACCGGCATGGTGTTGGCCACCCCGCCGTAATCCTTGATCAAGCGGGAATGGACCCGGTCGTACAGGACGCCCACGCACAGGAACATCGCACCCGAGATGAAGCCGTGCGAGACCATCTGCACCATGCCGCCCTCGATGCCCATGAGAGCGCCGTTCAAGCTGCCGGTATGACGATAGATGCCAAAGACGATGAAGAAGCCCAGGGTGACGAAACCCATGTGGGCGATCGAGGAATAGGCGATCAGTTTCTTCATGTCCTGTTGGATGAGCGCGACCAGACTGATGTAGACCACCGCAATCAGCGACATGGTGATGATCAGCCAATCCAGCATACTGGCCGCATCCGGGGTGATCGGCAAGGCGAAGCGCAGGAAGCCGTAGCCACCGATCTTTAGGGTAATGGCCGCCAGAATCACCGAACCACCGGTCGGTGCTTCGACGTGGGCGTCCGGCAACCAGGTATGCACCGGCCACATCGGCACCTTGACCGCAAAACCGAGCAGGAAGGCGAAGAAGATCCAGGTCTGCTCATGCAGGCTCAGCGGCAGCTTGTGGAAATCCAGGATTTCGAAGCTGTTGGCCTGGTTGTACATGTAGATCAGAGCGATCAGCATGAACACCGACCCCAGGAAGGTATACAGGAAGAACTTGAGGGTGGCGTAGACCCGCCGCGGTCCTCCCCAGATGCCGATCACTAGGAACATCGGGATCAGCATCGCTTCGAAGAACACATAGAACAGGATCGCATCCAGGGCCGCGAACACACCGATCATCAAGCCTTCCATGACCAGGAAGGCGGCCATGTACTGGGCCACCCGATACTGGATCACTTCCCAGCCGGCGATGACCACCAACACGGTCATAAAGGCGGTCAACAGGATCAGCGGCATCGAGAAGCCGTCCACGCCCAGGTGATAGTTAACGCTGAGCGCTGGAATCCAGGGTAGAAATTCCTGGAACTGCATGGCTGCGGTTGAAGGATCGAACAGACTGAACAGCGGCAGGCTGGCCAGGAACGCGCAGATCGCCACAGTCAGCGCCAACACCTTGGCGCGTCCAGGGTTCTCGTCACCCACGAACAGCACAGCGACGCCACCGAGAATCGGGAACCAGATGACAAAACTCAGCAGGGGCAATTCCGACAACATGGTTTTTCTTCTTCCAGGTTAGCGGGTGACGAACCAGGTCAACAGGATCAGCAACCCGATGATCATGGCGAACGCGTAGGTATACAGGTAACCCGTCTGCAGGCAGCGGGTCACCGACGCGACCCAACCCACCAGCCGCGCTGTCCCGTTCACCAGCAGACCGTCGATCACTCCCGCATCGGCATATTTCCACAATGCAGTGCCCAAAGACCGGCTGCCCCGCATGAAGAACGACTGATAGAACTCGTCGAACAGATACTTACGGTTCATGATGTCATACAGCACGGACAAACGCTGCTGGATCTGGCCCGGCAGATCGGGGCGCACCATATACAGGTAATAGGACGACCCGAGTCCGGCCAGCACCAGAATGAAGGGCAGTCCGGTCAAACCGTGCAAGGCGAAGCTGATCGCTCCGTGGAAATGCTCCTTCAGATGCTCCAGGACGTTGTATTCCGGAAGCACGAAGATGCTCCGGGCGAACATGTCGCCAAACAGCATCGGCTCAATGGTCAAGGCCCCGATCACCACCGAGGGAATGGCCAGCAACATCAAGGGCACCGTCACCACTGCCGGAGTCTCATGCAGGTGCTCCTGCGTATGATGGTCCATCCGCTCCTTGCCGTGGAACACGATGAAGTACAGCCGGAAGGAGTAGAACGAGGTCACGAACACGCCCAACATCACCGCCAGATAGGCGAAGCCAGCGCCGGGGACATGGGAAAAATGCACCGCTTCCAGAATGCTGTCCTTCGAATAGAAGCCGGCGAAGCCCGGAGTGCCGACCAACGCTAGGGTGCCCAGCAGGAAGGTGAACCAAGTGATCGGCATGTATTTCCACAAGCCGCCCATCTTGCGGATATCCTGCTCGTGATGCATGGCGATGATCACCGAGCCGGCCCCCAGGAACAGCAGCGCCTTGAAAAAGGCGTGGGTCATCAGATGGAAAATGGCGACCGAATAGGCCGACACGCCCAGCGCCACCGTCATGTAGCCCAGTTGGGAGAGCGTCGAATAAGCGATCACTCGCTTGATGTCGTTCTGGATGATGCCGAGGAAACCCATGAACAGGGCGGTGATCGAGCCGATCACCAGCACGAAACTCAGCGCGGTCGGTGACAGCTCGAACAGCGGCGACATCCGGGCCACCATGAAGATACCCGCAGTCACCATGGTCGCCGCGTGGATCAAGGCCGAGATGGGCGTCGGGCCTTCCATCGAATCCGGCAGCCACACGTGCAACGGCACCTGGGCGGATTTGCCCATCGCACCGATGAACAGCAGGATGCAGATCACGGTCATCAACGACCAGTCGACGCCGGGAATGATCTGGATGGTCATGTCGGCCATCAGCGGCGCGGCGGCGAACACATCGGCATAGTCGATGCTGTTGAAGGCCATCAGCACAGCGGCAATGCCGAGCAGGAAGCCGAAATCGCCCACCCGGTTGACCAGGAACGCCTTGAGGCTGGCGAAAATGGCGCTCTCGCGCTTGAACCAGAAACCGATCAGCAGGTAGGACACCAGACCGACACCTTCCCAGCCGAAGAACAGCTGTAGGAAGTTGTTGGACATCACCAGCATCAGCATGGCGAAGGTGAACAGCGCGATGTAGCAGAAGAAGCGCTGATAGCCGTCGTCGTCGTGCATGTAGCCGATGGTGTAGATGTGCACCATCAGGGACACGAAGGTGACGGTAGTGATCATCACGGCTGTCAGGCTATCCACCAGGAAGCCGACCTCCAGGCGGATACCTTCGATCACCATCCAGGTATAAACCGTGCCGTTGTACGGCTCTGCCCCCTGCATGACATGGTGACGAAGCACCACCAGCGACAGGAGGAAAGCGATGGCCACACCCATAATGGTGACCCAGTGGGCGCCAGCACGACCGATCTTGCGACCGAACAGACCGGCGATAATGGCGCCGAACAAGGGCGCGAGCACAATCCCCAGGTAGACGTTTTGCATGCGGGCTAACCCTTCAGCGTGTCGAGGTCGGCGACATTGATGGTGCGGCGGTTACGGAACAACACCACCAGAATGGCCAGACCGATGGCCGACTCGGCCGCCGCTACCGTCAGGATGAAGAAGACGAAAATCTGGCCGACAGTATCGTCAAGGAAGCGCGAAAAGGCGATGAAGTTGAAGTTCACCGCCAGCAGCATGAGCTCGATCGACATCAGCAAAATGATGACGTTCTTCCGGTTCAAGAAGATGCCGGCCACGCTGAGACAAAAGAGGATCGCTCCAAGCACGAGATAATCAGTAAGCGCGATCATCTATTCCTCGCCTTTGATTTTTGGAATGTGAGAAATCATTCAAAGACCGGAGATGCACGCCACCCACCGAAAACCGGCGGCCTGCACCCCGTTCGATGTCCTATTTTTTCTTTTCCGGCGCCAGATGCACCAACCGGACTCGGTCGTCCCGCGATGCCCTGACCTGCCGACCGGGGTCCTGCGCTTTGACACCTTCCCGACGCCGCATGGTCAAGGATATGGCGGCGACGATCGCAACCAGCAGGATCACCGACGCAATCTCTAAGGGATAGACGTAGAAGGTGTACAGGACGCTACCCAGTTCCTTGGTGTTGCTGTAATCGGCCGCGCGCGCGACCAGACTGTACTGGTCGGTGGCGAAATAACTGGACCCGACCACCAGTCCCATCTCAATGACGATCAGCAACGCGACCGCGGCCCCGACCGGTAGATATTTGATGAAACCTTCCCGTACTGGATCGACGTTGAGATCCAACATCATCACCACGAACAGGAACAACACCATCACCGCACCCACATAGACCAGCACCAGGGTAATGGCCAGAAACTCGGCTTCGATCAACAACCAGAGCGCGGCACTGGTGAAGAACGCCAACACCAGGAACAGCGCGGCGTGTACGGAGTTGCGCACCGTGATCACCCGCACCGCCGCGAAGATCAGGATCAGCGCAAAGACGTAGAACAGAAACTTTTCAAATCCCATTGGGGCGGACCTGTTTTCTTATCTGTCTGGGCAATAGAGCTGGCTTAGCGGTAGGCCGCATCGACAGCCCGATCTGCGGCGATCTGGGCCTCACAGCGATCACCGTTCGCAAGCAGCTTTTCCTTGGTCATGATCTGCTCGCCACGCTTTTCGAAATGATAATCGAACACCCGGGTCTCCACGATCGAATCGACCGGACAGGCTTCTTCGCAAAATCCGCAGAAGATGCACTTGAACAAATCGATATCGTAGCGAGTGGTGCGGCGGGTGCCGTCTTCCCGCTGTTCGGACTCGATCGTGATCGCCAGTGCCGGGCAGACAGCCTCGCACAGCTTGCAGGCGATACACCGCTCCTCGCCATTGGGATAACGGCGCAAGGCATGGAGGCCGCGGAACCGGTGAGACAAGGGAGTCCGCTCCTCGGGAAACTGCACCGTGATCTTCTTGGCGAACAGATAGCGGCCAGTCACCCGCAAACCCTGCAACAGCTCCCACAGCAGGAAGCTCTTGAAGTAGTAGCGAACGGCGTTCAAGGTATTCATCGCTTGCTTTCTCCGCTCAATGGAACCATGGACCGACATGGCCCAGCACGCCCAGCCCGACCACCAGCAACCAGACCAGCGTCACCGGAATAAAGACCTTCCATCCCAGCCGCATGATCTGATCGTAGCGATACCGCGGGAAAGTGGCCCGGAACCACAGGAACAACAGCAGCAAGAACGAGATCTTGAGCACCAACCAGATCGCACCGGGCACGAAGGCAAACAGATTGCCCAGTAGCGGAATGCCTTCGAACGGCGACAGCCACCCGCCCAGGAACATCGTCGCTGCCAGTGCCGCCACCAGGATCATGTTGGCGTACTCGGCCAGGAAGAACACGGCGAAGGCCATGCCGGAGTATTCCACGTGGAACCCGGCCACGATTTCCGACTCGCCTTCAGCCACGTCAAATGGCGCACGGTTGGTCTCGGCGACCCCGGAGATGAAATACACCACGAACAGCGGCAACAGCGGCAACCAGTACCAGCACAACAGGTTACCCTTCTGCGCCAGGACAATCTGGTTGAGATTCAGGCTGCCGGCCGCCATCAGCACCCCGACCAAGGCGAATCCCATGGCGATTTCGTAGGCGACGATCTGCGCCGCCGAACGCATCGCTCCCAGAAAGGCGTACTTGGAATTCGAAGACCAGCCGGCGATGATCACCCCATAGACACCGAGTGATGTCAGCGCCAGCAGATACAACAAGCCGGCATCCAAATGGGAGATCAGCATGCCATCGCCGAACGGGATGACCGCCCAAGCTGCCAATGCGGGGCCGAAAGACAGCATTGGCGCCAGCACGAACAGAAAGCGGTCAGCCTGACTCGGCAGGATGATTTCCTTGAACATCAGCTTCATGGCGTCGGCGATCGGCTGCAACCAGCCTTTCGGGCCCACTCGGTTCGGACCCACCCGAACCTGCATGTAGCCGATCACCTTGCGCTCGGCGAAGGTCAGATACGCTACGCTCACCAGTAGCGGAACCAGGAGGGCGACAATTTTCAGGAGAATGATGATGACCGTCAGCAGCGTTTCCATGATCCGGGACCTTTGTCGTTATTGGATGGCCACCGGACCGACTGCCGGACCGACCGCCACGCTGGCGCCTAACCCTGCCGGAATCCAGGCACAGTCCCTGGGGATGCTCTCATCGAGCACCAGCGGCAGATCGACTGCCATGCCGTTCTGGCGCACCTGAACCTGCTCACGCCCCGCTACGCCCAATTCCTGCGCCGCATCCGGATGCAGCCGGACTTCAGCCGGCCGTGCCAATGAACTCGCCTGCAGCGAACGAGCCCGCCGGACCAGCGCATCGGCTGCATAGATCGGCACCTCCGCCACCCGCAATAAGCCATCGGCCCGCAGCGGAACCAGGGACTGGTCGGCAGTGACCGTATTATCCGGGCTGACCGAACTGCAGGCAGCCTGGACTTCGGCCAGAATTTCGTCCGAACTGACGTACTCGAACCCGTCCAGACCGCAGAGATTGCCCAACACCCGCAACACCTTCCAGGCTGGCCGCGCCTCGCCGAATGGCTTGGTGGCCCCCTGGAAGCTTTGCCAACGCCCCTCGGCATTGATGTAGGTGCCCGAGGTCTCGGCGAAAGTCGCCACCGGCAGAATCACCTGAGCTTTAGTCTTACCCGCCAGCGCAGCGTAGGGACTGAGCGAAACGATCAGTTCGGCGCCTTGCAAGGCTTTGAGCGCCACCGCGCCATCCCAACAGTCCAGTTCCGGCTCGACGCCCAGCAGCACATAGGCTTTGCGCGGCGATTCCAGCATCGCCTGCGCATTCAGACCCACGGCCGAAGCCGCCCGTCCGCCCGCCACCCGGTGCGGCAACGCGCCAGCCAGCCAGCCGCCAGCGGAATCGGCCGCTTCCGGCAGATACCCCAGTCGCGCCCCGCTGTGCTGGGCGATGAACCCGGCCAGCGCCCGCAGCTGGGCAAACACCGGATGGGCGACCGCCAGGTTGCCCAGCAGCACCGTCGCCGCAGGCGCGGCGTTGACCAAGTTGGCCGCCATGGCGCGCTCGACCTCGGTCGGGACGCCCGTTCCCAAGCCGTACAGATTGTCCGGCAGGAGCAGACCCTTCAACTCCGCCACCGCCAGGGCCACACCGGCCAGCGCCGTCACCATGCCGATCGGGCTGGCGATAGCCTTGGCCGCAACCGGGAAGCGGAATTCGAAGTCGCGCGGGTTGATGAACATCACCTTGCCACCGGCCAACGCAGCCTTGCGTAGCCGATGACCGGCCAGCGGCTGCTCCATCCGGACATTGGAGCCGATCAACAAGGCAGCCTGGATCTTCTCCAGATCTTCGATCGCCTGCCCCAGCCACGGAAACACCGGTGCTGCGGCTTGATCGCTGAAATCGGCCTGGCGCAAGCGATGGTCGATGTTGGCGATCCCCAGACCACGCGCCAGCTTCTGTGCCAGATACAGCTCTTCCACGGTCGCTGTCGGCGACACCAGGAAACCAACCGCATCCGCGCCGTGCCGTGCGATGATGTCTTTCAAGCCTTTGGCCGCTGCCTCTAGTGCAGGACCCCACTCCGCCTCGGTCCCGCCCAGCAACGGCTTGCCCAAGCGATCGTCACTGTAGATACCCTCGTAGCTGAAACGATCGCGGTCGGACAGCCAGGTTTCGTTGACCTGCTCGTTCTCGCGTGGAGCTACCCGCATGACCTTGCCACGCAGGGTATGAACGAAGACGTTGGAACCGACCGAGTCGTGCGGCGCAACGGCGGGGTGCTGGACATATTCCCAGGAACGCCCCCGATAGCGGGACGGCTTGGCCGTCAGCGCGCCGACCGGACACAGGTCGATGACGTTGCCCGACAGCTCCGATACGATGCTATGGGCCACGTAGGTGCCGATCTCCATGTTCTCGCCGCGCCCGGTCGCACCCAGCTCGCGCAAACCGGCGATCTCATCGCCGAACCGCACGCAGCGGGTGCAATGAATGCAGCGGGTCATGTCGGTCGCGATCAGCGGCCCGATGTCCTTTTCCTTGACGACCCGCTTGCGCTCGGCGAAACGCGATACATCGCCACCGTAGCCCACGGCCAGATCCTGCAGCTCGCACTCCCCGCCCTGATCGCAAATCGGACAGTCCAGCGGGTGATTGATCAGCAGGAACTCCATAGTTCCTTTCTGGGCGGCCAGCGCCTTGGGCGATTCGGTATGGACCTTCATGCCCTCCATCACCGGAGTTGCGCACGCCGGCATGGCCTTGGGCGCTTTCTCGACCTCGACCAGACACATCCGGCAACTGGCGGCGATGGACAGTTTCTTGTGATAACAAAACCGAGGGATCGGAATACCCGCCGCATCGGTGACCTCGATGAGCATCGCGCCCTTGCGCGCCTTCAGCGGGATGCCGTTGACTTCGATGTTAACCTGTTCCTCGCTCATCTTTTATCCACTGCGACCATGTTGGGGTTTCGCGACTCAAGCGGCCAGCGCCGCTGCGCCGCCGATCATGCTGCGCTTGTGCTCGATGTAATAAGCGAATTCATGGCGATAGTGCTTGACGAAGCTACGCACGGGCATGGCAGCGGCGTCGCCCAGCGCACAGATCGTCCGTCCTTCGATTCGGCTGGCTACGCTATCCAGCAGATCCAGATCCTCCGGCCGCCCCTTGCCTTCGACGATGCGGGAGACCATCCGGTACAACCAGCCGGTGCCTTCGCGACACGGCGTGCATTGTCCGCAAGATTCGGAGTAGTAGAACCGGGAGATGCGTTGCAGGACCTTCACCATATCGGTGGTCTCGTCCATCACGATCACCGCTCCGGAACCGAGCATCGAACCGGCCACTTTGGATACCGAATCGTAGTCCATGTTGGCTTTCAACATGATCTCGCCCGGCACCACCGGCACCGACGATCCGCCCGGAATCACCGCCTTGAGCTTGCGTCCCTTCCAGACGCCGCCAGCCAGCGCCAGCAGCTCGGCGAAGGGAATGCCCATGGATACTTCGAAATTACCCGGATTCTCGACATGGCCGGAGACCGAAAAGATCTTGCTACCGCCAGCGTTGGTCGTCCCGAGACCGGCGAACCATTCACCGCCGTTGCGGATGATCGACGGCACCGACGAATACGATTCGGTATTGTTGATGGTGGTCGGCTTGCCGTACAGGCCGAAGCCGGCCGGAAACGGCGGTTTGAAGCGGGGCTGGCCCTTCTTGCCTTCCAGCGACTCCAACAAGGCCGTTTCCTCGCCGCAGATGTAGGCGCCGGCGCCCAGCGACGGATACAGATCGAAATCGATGCCGCTACCCTGGATGTTCTTGCCGAGCAAGCCGGCGGCATAGGCTTCCTTGACCGCGTTCTCGAAATTCAGGAAAGGCTCATCCATGAACTCGCCGCGCATGTAGTTGTAGCCGACCGTCGAACCGGTAGCGAAACCGGCGATCGCCATGCCTTCGACCAGCGCATGGGGATTGAAACGAAGGATGTCGCGGTCCTTGCAGGTGCCGGGCTCCGATTCGTCCGAGTTGCAGACCATGTATTTCTGGATCGCCGGATTACGCGGCATGAAGGTCCACTTCAGACCGGTCGGGAAGCCAGCGCCACCGCGACCGCGCAAGCCGGACTTCTTGACCTCGTCGATCACCTGCTCGGGCGTCATCTGCCCGGCCAGGATCCGGCTCCACGCCTCGTAACCACCCACGCTTCGGTAGGTTTCGATAGACCAGGGCCGATCCAGGCCCAGGGTCCGATAACACACCTCATTGGCCATCGGAGTCTACTCCAGGCTATCGAGCACCTGATCCACCTTCTCCGGCGTCAGATGCTCATAGTAAACGTGATCGACCTGCATCATGGGCGCACCGCAGCAAGCCGCCAAGCACTCCTCCTCACGCTTCAGGTAAAACTTACCGTCCCGGGTGCTTTCACCAAGCTTGATGCCCAGTTTCTTCTCGATGTGGGCCAGAATAACGTCGGCGCCGCGCAACATGCAGGAGATGTTGGTACACACCGCGATGCAGTGCCGGCCGACCGGCTTGGTTTCGTACATCGAGTAGAAGGTCGCCACCTCGTACACCGCGATCGGCGGTAGATCCAGGTAGTCGGCCACAGCGTCCATCAAGTCGTCGGTCAGATAGCCGCCATTCTCATGCTGCACCTCGCGCAGGGCCGCCAGCACGGCGGACTGCTTGCGGTCGGCGGGATAGCGGGTCAACCAGTGATCGATTTCCGCACGGGCATGGGCGGACAACAGATCGCTTTTGCGTGCGCTCATTAGCGGTCAACCTCTCCGAAAACGATATCCTGGGTACCGATGATCGCCACGACATCGGCCAGCATGTGGCCGCGCGTCATCTCGTCCATGGAGGAAAGATGCGCGAAACCCGCTGCCCGGACCTTGACCCGATAGGGTTTGTTGGCGCCATCGGAAATCAGATAGATGCCGTATTCACCCTTGGGATGTTCGGTGGCGACGTAGACTTCGCCCTCGGGAACGCCATACCCTTCGGTGAACAACTTGAAATGATGAATCAAAGCTTCCATGTCTTCTTTCATCTTCTCGCGAGGCGGCGGCGCGATCTTGTGATCGTCGATGATCACCGGACCGGGATTTTCCTTCAGCCACTTCACGCACTGGCGAATGATGCGGTTGGACTGGCGCATTTCCTCGACCCGCACCAGATAGCGGTCGTAGCAGTCGCCGTTGACTCCGATCGGGATATCGAAGTCCAGTTGGTCATACACCTCGTAGGGCTGCTTCTTGCGCAGATCCCAGGCAAAGCCGGATCCGCGCAGCATCGGGCCGGAAAAACCCAGCTGCAGCGCCCGCTCCGGGGTCACCACGCCGATCCCTACGGTGCGCTGCTTCCAGATGCGATTGTCGGTCAGCAGCGTTTCGTATTCGTCCACCCGCTGCGGGAAGCGATCGGTGAACGCTTCGATGAAGTCGAGCAACGACCCCTGCCGGGTGGCGTTCATCTCGTCGACGTCTTTCTTGCTGTGGAACTGTGATGCCTGGTATTCGTATTTCGGCATCACGTTCGGCAGGTCGCGATAAACGCCGCCCGGGCGGAAATAGGCCGCATGGAACCGGGCGCCGGAAGCCGCCTCGTAACAGTCGACCAGATCCTCGCGCTCGCGGAAGGCATACAGGAAAACGGTCATGGCGCCGATATCGAGCCCGTGCGCGCCGATCCACAACAGATGGTTGAGGACGCGGGTGATCTCCGCGTACATCACCCGGATGTACTGGGCCCGCAGCGGCGGCTCGATCCCCAACAGCTTCTCGATGGCGAGGACGTAGGCGTGTTCGTTGCACATCGCCGACATGTAATCGAGTCGATCCATGTAGCCGATGCTCTGATTGAACGGTTTGCTCTCGGCCAGCTTCTCGGTCGCTCGGTGCAACAGTCCGATATGAGGATCGGCCCGCTGCACAACTTCGCCGTCCATCTCCAGCACCAGACGAAGCACGCCATGGGCGGCCGGATGCTGCGGCCCGAAGTTCAGAGTGTAGTTACGAATCTCAGGCATCACGGCTTCCTTCAGCGAGGCTCGGACAAATAGCGGTTATCCTTGCGGATCACGCGGGGCACCAGCACGCGCGGCTCGATACTGACCGGCTCGTACACCACGCGGCCCCGTTCGGGGTCGTAGCGCATCTCGACATTGCCGATCATCGGGAAATCCTTGCGGAATGGATGGCCGACAAAGCCGTAATCGGTGAGGATGCGCCGCAGATCCGGGTGGCCTTCGAACATGATGCCGTACAGATCGAAGGCTTCACGCTCGAACCAGCTGACCGAGGACCATAGCCCGATCACCGAGGGCACGACCGGCATCTCGTCGTCGGGTGCGAACACGCGCACCCGCACACGATGGTTCAATGACACGGACAGCAGCTGGTAAACGGCGGCGAACCGTCCCTTGCCAGCAAAGTCCTTGCCGGCGGCATGCTCGATGGCCGCTGGACCACGGCCGGGAGCCCGTTCCGTCACGCCGCGGCTAAATCCCTTGTCGGTGGATTCTCCAGTCGCCCACTCCACCTCGCCGTAGGCCGAATAGTCGACGCCGCATACATCCATCGCCTGCTCGAAGGCGAAATCCGGTTCGTCGCGCAACGCGACGAAAATCTCCAGCGCCCGGTTCGGCGGAATTTCGATCGTGATCTCGCCACGGTCCAACTTGCATTCCAGCAGGTCGTCGCCGAAACGGGCCTGCAGTTTTTCCACGAGGGTCTGAGCGTCAGCCATGGAACGTTCTCTCAACAACGGGCTATGGTGTTGGTGCGCCGAATCTTGTTCTGAAGCTGGAGGATGCCGTAAATGAGCGCCTCCGCCGTCGGCGGACAACCGGGCACGTAGACATCCACCGGTACGATACGGTCACAGCCGCGCACCACCGCATAGGAATAGTGGTAGTAGCCGCCGCCATTGGCACAGGACCCCATGGAGATCACCCAGCGCGGCTCGGCCATCTGGTCATAGACCTTGCGCAAGGCGGGACCCATCTTGTTGCACAGGGTGCCAGCCACGATCATTACGTCGGACTGGCGGGGGCTGGGCCGAAACACGATGCCGAACCGATCCAGGTCGTAGCGGGACGCGCCCGCATGCATCATCTCCACCGCGCAGCAGGCCAGGCCGAAGGTCATCGGCCACATCGAACCGGTGCGCGCCCAGTTGATCAGCTTATCGGCCGTGGTCGTCACCAGGCCCTTCTCAAAAATGCCTTCTATTCCCATTCCAAGGCTCCTTTCTTCCACTCGTAGATGAACCCGATCACCAGGATGCCGAGAAAGACCGCCATCGCTACGAACCCGAACAGACCGATCCGATCGAGCACGATCGCCCAGGGAAACAGAAACGCGATTTCCAGATCGAAGATGATGAAGAGAATGGCCACTAGGTAATAGCGGACATCGAACTTCATCCGGGAATCCTCGAATGCTTCGAAACCGCATTCGTAGGGCGACAGCTTCTCGCTATCGGGGCGGCGAGTGCCGAGGAAAAAGCCGAGGCCGATCACGACCCCAGCCATGGCAACAGAGATAACGACAAAGATTAGAACAGGAAGGTAATTGGACAACATCAGAGTCGCACCTTCGACATGACGAACCGGGAGAACGCACTACGATGGTCAGGACTGGGCTAGCAGCGAAACTTTCCAGTGGGCCTGACGACTAATACGGAACACCTGCTGGAGATGTACCGGAGAAAAGCGGCTGGGCGTATGTATTGTTTGTTGTAATTGAAACGCCACATGGGTCTTGAAACCTCGTTTTATGGTGGCTGCAACTCCAAACCCCGGCACCGCACACAGGCTAGCCGGAGTCATCACAGGAGATGCTTTCTATTGTTTTTGGTACCGATGGCCGGACTCGAACCGGCACGGCTTGCGCCACTAACCCCTCAAGCTAGCGTGTCTACCAGTTCCACCACATCGGCTAAAACTTAAAAGAACGTGCTTTCCGCTATTTCTGCGGTAATTGCGGCACATCGGCGGGACCATTCGCCTTAGGCTGCTCGACCGTTTGTTCGATCTGCACCCGCTCGACGACGCTCTTCGGCCCTGTCGTTTGATTCGCAAAATAGGCCAGCGTCAAGCTGGTCAAAAAGAATGCTGTAGCCAGGATTGCCGTGGTTCGACTCAGAAAAGAGGCGGAACCTCGCGCTCCAAACATCGTCGCCGAAGCGCCGCTGCCAAATGCCGCTCCGGCATCGGCGCCCTTTCCTTGCTGCAGAAGCACCAGCGCAATCAGGCCAACCGCGACGACGATATGCGCAATGAGGATAAGAGTGTGAACCATGGCGATAGTTTAACAGCCTGCCTTGGCAATCGCCAGAAACTCCTGGGCATTGAGCGAAGCGCCGCCGATCAGACCGCCATCGATGTCGGACATGGCCATCAGCTCGCCCGCATTGCTCGGCTTCATGCTGCCACCGTACAGGATGGCTGTCTTCGCCGCCACCGCCGGATCCAGCTTGGCCAGCTCGGCGCGGATGAAGGCGTGAACATCCTGGGCCTGCTGCGGGGTCGCCGTCCGGCCGGTGCCGATCGCCCAGACCGGTTCGTAGGCGATCACGGCATCATTGAAAACCGCGATGCCTTCCAGGTCCAGTACGGCTTTGAGTTGCCGCCCGACCACGGCTTCGGTGACGCCCTGCTCGCGCTCGTCCAACGTCTCGCCCACACACAGGATCGGCTTGATGCCCAACTTGCGGGCTGCAGCGAACTTGCGGGCGACCACCTCGTCGGTCTCGCCGTACAGGGTGCGCCGCTCCGAGTGGCCGACGATGACGTAAGCACAATGGAAATCCTGCAGCATCGGCCCCGCCACCTCACCGGTGTACGCACCCGAAGCATGTTCGGAGAGATTCTGCGTGCCCCATGCGATGGAAGAGCCGGACAACTGCTGCTCGACCAGACCCAGGTAAACGAACGGCGGAAACACCGCCAGATCGACGGCCGCGACTTCGGCGGCTCCTGCCTTGATCCCGTCCAGCAACTGGCGGATGCTGTCCGCCGAACCATTCATCTTCCAATTTCCGGCTACCAGTTTACGGCGCATGTCGTCTCTCCCGGTTCAAAATCCGGTCAAGCTTACGAATTTCACGCGTGGAAAGCAATCATGCCGACAGGGCATCGCGCACCACGGCCGCCAAATCATGGGCATGGCGCTCGACGGTTGCGGCATCGGCCCCTTCCACCATGACCCGCACCACCGGCTCGGTTCCCGACGGCCGCAGCAACACCCGGCCACGGTCGCCCAGCTGGTCTTCTACCGCCCGGACCGCTTCCACGATGGCAGTCCGCTGCAGATCGACTTCACCGGTCACCGTGACGTTGACCAACACCTGTGGATATTTGGTCATGCCAGCCTTCAGATCGTGCAGATTCTTGCCCGAACGCAGCATCGCGGCCAGCACCTGCAGCGCGGAAATGATGCCATCGCCGGTGGTGGTTCGATCCAGACAGATGATGTGACCGGAGTTCTCGCCGCCCAGAATCAGATTCTCGGCCAGCAGGCGTTCCATCACGTAGCGATCTCCCACCTTGACCCGGTGCAGGTCGAGACCCAGCGCCCGCAGAGCTACCTCCAACCCCAGATTGGTCATCAGCGTACCGACCACCGCATTGAAGCGGCTGCCCGCCCGCAAGCGATCGCGGGCGATAATGAACAGCAGTTCGTCGCCGTCCAGAATCTCGCCCTTGTGATCGATCATGATCACCCGGTCGCCATCGCCATCGAGCGCAATCCCGAGATCGGCGCCTTCGGCCTGCACCCGTTCGCGCAATGCCGCCGGCTTGGTCGAGCCACACTCCAGGTTGATATTGAGGCCATCCGGCGCGATCCCCATCGGGATCACGGTCGCGCCCAGTTCGCCGAACACGCTGGGGGCGACGTAATAGGTCGCGCCGTGGGCGCAGTCGACCACGATCTTCAGACTCACCAAACTGGTGCCGGCGGGCACCGTGCTCTTGCAGAACTCGATGTAGCGGCCAGCGGCGTCGACGATACGCTCGGCCTTGCCCAAGCTATCCGGACGAACCGTCTCTAGCGGTTGCTCCAGCAATTCCTCGATGCGCTCCTCGACCGCATCGGGCAGCTTTTGCCCATCGCGGGAAAAGAACTTGATGCCGTTATCGAAGTAGGGATTGTGGGAAGCACTGACCACGATGCCGGCGCAAGCGTGCAGGGTGCGGGTCAAATAGGCGATGCCGGGCGTCGGCATAGGCCCCAGTAAAGCGATATTGACGCCGGCCGCCGACAAGCCCGCTTCCAGGGCCGATTCGAACATGTAGCCGGAAATGCGGGTGTCCTTGCCGATGACGACGCGGTTGAACCCTTTGGCCTGCAACGCCCGTCCAGCCGCCCAGCCCAGTTTCAACACGAATTCCGGCGTGATCGGATATTCGCCTACGCGACCGCGAATGCCGTCGGTACCGAAGTAGCGTTTCCCCATACTTGCGCTCTCCAAAATTCAGCGTTGTTCATTATGACCTGGATCCATCATGGGATGGTCGTATTTTCTTCAAATGCGCGGCGGGCCCGGCCCGATCACGCCATCGGCCCCGACCGGGCTGCACACCGTCTTGTCATTTTCGTCAAAGCGTCAATCGTTTGAACACCGACTCCGGAATATGTTGGATCACCAGCATGATCCAGCGCCAGAACCAGGGCAGGTAGACCTGATCCTGGCCACGATCGACCGCGGCGACGATCCCTTGGGCGATTTGGTCGGGCTGCGCCCACAGCAAGCCTTTCTTCTCGAAGGCAGCGGTCATCGGCGTATCGACGAAACCCGGTTTGACGGTGATAACCCGCACGCCCTTGCCATGCAGGCGGTTGCGCAACCCCTGGAGAAACAGACCGACCATACCCTTGGCGGCCCCATACACGTAGTTGCTCTGCCGCCCGCGATCGCCAGCTACCGACCCAATCGCGACCAGCGTCCCCTGCCCGCGCTGTTCCAGCAGATTGGCCAAGAGCGTCGCCAGGCTGATCACGCTCAAGGCATTAGTGTGAATGGCCGCCAGGGTTGCCTCGACCGAGCGCTGACAAACCTGTTGGTCGGGCAACACGCCGTGCGCGATCAAGGCGACATCGATACTACCGAGCGCCTGTACGGCCCGCTCCAAGACCACCGGATGCTGGTCGAGCGCATCGAGATCCAGGCTCTCATACCAGACCGGTTGGCCGGAGCGGATTTCCAGATCACCGGCGATGGCGGCCAGCCGCTCGGCATGGCGGCCGACCAGATAGAAACGGGCGCCGGCCGCGGCGAAACGGCGGGCAGTCGCCTCAGCGATGGCCGATGTAGCGCCGAAAATCAGGATATTACGCATATGATGGACCTTGCGAAACGGCAACGCGGCATGGGACGGACCAACATCGGACCTTAATCCCGCATCACCCGCCGCCAGAAGCTGGAAGAAAAGCGCGGGTCGATATAGCGGCTGAATTCGGCCCACTGTGGATAATAGTGACGAAAACTGTCGCCGCTCATCCGGGCGTCCTTGGCCGGATACACCGCGCCGCCCGCCTGACGAGTCACCTCATCGAGACTCTCCAGCAGCGCAAGCGTCCGATGCCCCTGGTTGGGGAAATCCAGCGCCAAGGTCACGCCGGGCCGTGGGAACGACAGCAGCCCGCCCGAAGTCCGTGCGCCGAACCGCTTGAGTACGGCCAGCATCGATCCCTGCCCACTGGCGGCGATGCGCGCCAGAATCTCACGTAACGACTCGCCCGCCACGGCTGGCGGGATGACGCATTGATACTGGAAAAATCCCCGCCTGCCATACAGCCGGTTCCATTCCAGCAGCTTGTCCAGCGGATAAAAGAACGGCTGATAAGGGGTCAGCCCGCGCGCCGGACGCGGTAAATGGTAATAAAGGCGGTTGAAGGCGCCCACGCTCAGATTGTTCACCAGCGAAACCGGCGGTGCGAACGGCACCGTCAGCGCCCGACGCTCCTTGGGCGGCGGCTTCATCAAGCCGGGCGGCGCATGCATCCCGGCCATATAAATCCCCCGCCCCAAGGCCCGACCGGTCGCGGCGCAATCGACCCAGGACACGATATAGGGATAGCGGTCCTCGTACTCCCGATCAAGGGTCAGGAAGTCGTCCAGATGGGCAAAACGCCGATTTTCGGCCACGATCCAGGGATTGGCGATGCGTTGCAACTGGATTTCCACCCAGGTGATCAAGCCGGTCAACCCCAAGCCGCCGACCGTGGCCCGAAACCATTCGGTATTCTGCTCCGGCGCGCAACGCAGGCGCTGACCATCGGACCGCAACAACTCGAAGGCGCGGACATGGCAACCGAAGCTGCCGGCCATGTGATGATTCTTGCCATGCACGTCATTGGCGATAGCCCCGCCCAGAGTCACGAACTGGGTACCGGGCGTGACCGTCAGGAACCAGCCTTGCGGCACCGCCAACGCCAGGATATCAGCCAGCAATACCCCCGCCTCCGCCTGCAATACCCCGGTCGCCGGATCGAAGGCCATGAATCGGTCCAATCCCCGCGCCAACAACAGTGCGCCGCCGTCATTCAGGCAAACATCGCCGTAGCTACGACCGTTGCCGAACACCAGACAGGATTCGGACCCAGCAGGCAGCGCCATCCGCTGCCGATCGCAGCACGACACCAGCCGACGCGGCCGGGTGGTGGGATAACGGTTCCAACTGACCGGTCGGATGCTCGACATGCCGCTGCTCATTTCGGCAGCGCACACAGCACGATCAGCACGCAGACCAGCAACATCAGGCGGCTGTGGCGATCGGTCAGGGTAAAGATGATCGGATCGTCGTGCATCTCGCCGCGATGGGCGATCAACCAAACCCGGCTGATCCAGTACAACAGCACCGGACAGAGTAACCAGATGACCGTCGGATGCTCGTACAAGGCGCGGCTGGCTTCGCTGTTAACGTACAGCGCCAGCACCAACACCGCCAGATAGCCGGCAGCGCCGCCCAGATTCTGCAGGAGATTCAGATCGTCGACATGATAACCGCGCCCGCTGGCCCTCAGCTCGCCTTGTTCGCGCAGCGACCACAATTCGGAATAGCGTTTGACCAGGGCCAGGCTGAGGAACAGGAACATCGAAAACGCCAATAGCCAGAACGACGGCATGATACTCACCGCTGCCGCGCCGGCCATGATCCGCAAGGTATAAAGCCCGGCCAGCACGATGGTATCGAGCATCAACACCCGTTTGAGCCGCAACGAATACGCCAGCGTGAACACATAATATCCGGCCAGAATCACGCTGAAATACGGAGAATCGACCCATAGACTCAAGCCGAAGGCCATCCCCAACAACAGCGGTACAGCCGCGATGCCATGGGCGATAGGAAGCTGGCCCGCGGCGAAGGGACGGCTGCGCTTGCGTGGATGACGGCGGTCGGCGCTCAGATCCAGCAGGTCATTGAGCAGATAGGCGCTGGAGGCGCACAGGCCGAAGCTGAGGAAAGCCAGGATGCCCAGCAACAGCTTGTCGGGTTGATTCAGGGCGTGGCCGGCCGCCAGCGGCATGAAAATGAGGACGTTCTTGAGCCATTGATACAAGCGCAAGGCTCTCAACCACTGTCGCCACGGCGATGCCGGCCGGGCAAAAACCCGCTCGACCTCGCAAACCGCACTGGCTCGAGCCATCAGCGCTGGAGCCGCATTGACCACCAGGGCGCGGCGGGCATGCCGCCAGACCGCCAAATCCACGGTGGCGTTGCCCGCATAGTCGAAGCCGCGTTCGCCGTACAACTCCACCAAGGTCTCGGCCTTGCGCCGGCCAGCCAGGTTGTGCTCGCTATCGGTGGCCAAGACCCGATCGAACAGGTCGAGCTGTTCGGCCACGCGATCCGCGAACCGCCGATGGGAAGCGGTCACCAGCACTAAACAGCGTCCCTGCGCCTTCTGTTCGCGCAAGAAGGCCAACAGTTCCAGATGGTAGGGCAACGTTTCGATATCCAATTGGACCCGGTCGGCGATTTCCGCCTTGAGTCGGGCCTTGCCCGCCGCCAACCAGCGCGGCCACTGCCACACCGACAGCGGCGCCTGCTTGAGCTGGGCGAGAGCGGCTTCCAATAGCAGATCGGAATTCAGCAGAGTGCCATCGAGATCGACGCACAGTGGGATCGGGTTATTATTCATTGCGATTCTTGATGCGATTGAATACGTTTCTTGAACAAATAAGCGCCATGATGAATCCTTTCTTTCCAATAATCCTGGCGGTCGAACTCGCCAATCAATTCATATTGCTTGTTAAACCAATCTGCTTTATGCGACGTATAGCTCCCGTCCCAGGAAACAATGACATATTCCGGATTCCAAGTCGCAAAGAGATATCGAACATCTCCTGCAATGAGTTTCTTGGCAACCCCAGGACTTGTCAATCCAAGCTCATCAACCACCTTGAACGCCGGCCCTAATTTAAATCCAAGAGCACCAGGCTCAGCAGTCGCTACAGTAGTTCCTTTCGGCTCTTTTTCTTTCAAATAGCGCACAATTGGATCGTAGCTATAAGGGTGATCCCATATGCTTCTTTTACCCTCACTCCAGAGAGAGAGCCATTTTTCAATTGGGTTGTTGGTTTGAAAAAACGACAATTCTCCCAAGACGAAAACAATCAATAACGTCAACGAAGACCATATATTGACCCAACCCGACACGGACAGATAACTTAGCAATTCCATGATAGAAATGATACTGGCCATCATGATGGAAAACCAGACAGGATGTAAATACCACGGCCAGAAAGAAACACTCATCAAACAATAAGCAATAAACTGCCCGAAACCAAACAATAGTAATGAAACGATCATGCACAGGGAAGCATGATTAAAGATCGCCACAATCGAACGATTCATCAATATTAACAGTATGATAGCAGAAACAGTCGTAAGCACGAACGCCGATAAAAGATACCATTCAAAAAACAAAATGGTTTCTTTTGCAAGAATATCAAATGAATAAATAGGAAAGTCGCCAAGCAGCGCCTGAGCTTGCTTCGCATCGAGCGTTCCGGGCAATATCTGTCCAAAGTAGACATGACAGAATATCATCCATGGAATGACCAACAACAGGAATCCACCTGTAAAACTAATGACCGACTTTAAAGAACGAGGGTTTTGTCGACCGACGAAATACCGCACCAACAGAATCGAGGCGGCAATCAAAAACATCAAATAAGAATCAGGCCGCACTGTTGCAGCCAATCCGATCGATATACCGGCAATAAAATATCTATTCGAAAAATACAGCAAATAAAGCCCAACCAACAAAAGCGCCAAGTAAAGACATGTTTCATGCCCTGACACACGTTCGGAAATAGGCGAAATAAATATGAATATACCGAAAAACACGGAAAAGACAAAACTCAGACGCACACTCAGCAACGAATTGCCAATCCGAAAGAGAACAATGACCACTGCACCTATCGATATGGCGGACAGCAAATTTGCCATAACTGGTATCCATACCCCTACATCCGCAATTTGATCCTTGATAAAAATACTATGATGGGTTACGGTATCGATGATATAAGATAGGACTCCCAAAAGCAGGGCGAATCCCATGGCAGTAGATCCAAAATACTTTTCGTCCACATTGAAGCGAAGACCATATCCTTCGGAAAAATTCTGCGCATATCGAAAGGTGATATAAGAGTCATCAAGACCAAACATGTAATTGATCTTAAAGTGCAGTAAAACCCCTATCACTACCAAACAATAGAAAAAAACCGAGATGATCTTATCGATCATTTGGCCACGGCTGCTCATAATGGATTTTCCTTATAGCGATGATCCCGCATATGTCTATGGCGCCAAACGATTTTATTGCCATGACTCATCATCGCCTCGGACGGCGATCGGCAGCGGTCCTGCCTCGTACACCTAGATATATTCGAGCTAAAACCTTATCTATCATACACCCATACCCATCTCGGCTGAGACATAAAGCCTCTATCTGAGACAAAAACGCTTTCTCATCCTAAAATCCCCATCCGTGCCTGTCGGATGGAACGCGACAGGCGGACAACGAATCTAAAGACCCACTGTGGTACTCATCAATGCCCTGAACAGTCCGTCCACACCGCTTCGGTTGGAGCCTTCGCAATACGGTATGGCATTACAGCGGTATTATGGGCAAAATCAGGGTTTTACTCGCTAACTTTACTGGAGATCGAGACGCTCTCATGTCGAGCCAACGCTTGCAAACCGCCCACTGGCTGTTCCTGGGGTGGCTGACCGCCAGCACCGCCCAAGCGGCGGTTTATCCACTTCCCCCTCCGGATACGGATGTAGTGGGACAGGTTCGGGTGATTTACGCGACCAAGGACGACACCCTGGTCGATATCGCCCGCAAACAGGGGCTGGGCTACGATGAAATCGTCCACGCCAATCCAGGTCTGGATCGCTGGGCGCCCGGAGAGGGAACCCCCATCGTCCTGCCAACCCGCCATATCCTGCCGGATGCGCCACGAGAAGGCATTATCCTCAATATCGCGGAGATGCGACTGTATTACTACCCACCATCCAATCCGGGCGAAGAGCGGGTCGTCATCACCTATCCGGTCAGCATCGGCCGCATGGACTGGAAAACACCGATGGGTTTGACCAAGGTCGTGGCCAAGACCGTCGACGCCCCTTGGCGGCCACCGGCGTCCATCAAGGCCGAGCACGCTAAAGAAGGCGACATCCTGCCTGACGTGGTGCCCGGTGGGCCGGACAATCCCATGGGCCGTTACGCCATGCGTCTGGGTGTGCCCGGCTATCTGATCCACAGCACCAACAAACCCTATGGCATCGGTATGCGGGTCACTCACGGCTGCGTGCGCATGTATCCGGAAGACATCGAGCGCCTGTTCGGGATGGTGCCGGTCGGTACACCGGTGCGTCTGGTCGATCAACCCGTCAAGGTGGGCCGGCTGAACGGCGCGTTATACCTGGAAGCGCATGAACCCTTGGAGGAAGACAACATTCCCATCAAGGTCAGCAAGGAGCAAGCCCGTCAAGCCGTGATCGCCAAGACCGGGCCGGACATGCCTGGCGTAGACCAAGCGGCGCTGGAAGTAGCCATTGAACAATTGAGCGGTATGCCGGTTTCCATCGCGGCCATGCCCGGCTCAGCGCCATCAAGCCAAACCGCTGGCGCGCCGGCCATGCCCAGCTATCCGGTCAATGCCCCCGCACAAGTCCCTCGTGCCGCACCGCCGGTCTATGGCAACCCCTCGGCTTACGGCAGCCCGCCGCCCCAGATGGCGCCGGTCTATCGCCAAACGGCCCCCGCCCCGACGACAGGACGCACCCAAGCCGCTGCTGGCAATCCGAGCAATCCGAGCAATCCGGCTGCCGGATATACGCCTTATTCGTACCGAACTACCGGTGGACCGCAGACCACCCCACCACCGGCTTATCGGCCATATCCTCCGACAGTCGGCGCATCGCAACCCTACCCCTACCCGTCGCGCCCTAATCCAGCGGCCCCGACCGTACGGCCACCAAGCGGTAACAATGCCGGCCAGGATCTCGAAGATCCTCTCTGATTCCTAATATCGGCTCCAAAACAAAGAACCCCGCGCTCAAGCCGAGCACGGGGTTCTTGATTTAAACCGCCGTCAAGCGTTTACTTACTTATACATCGACTTCTTGAACATGCGATTGAGTTTCTCATCAGTCGCCATGCTCATGGACTTGGCTTCGCTGGCGGTAGCCATCGCATTGTTGGCGGTGTTCAGGGCATTGCTCGCCATCGCTTTGGCTTCGTTGGCGTCGTTCTGCACCTTCTGCAGATCGCTGGTGCTCGCGCAACCAACGGTCAAACCAGCAATCAGGGCCAGGGTAGAAATTTTGGTTAAGGTTTTCACTGATTAACTCCTCATCATCAAAACAAAGCAACGCATCGGACAACACTACTGTTGTTATAACACAACAATATTGTCACAACACAACAAGCATTATATAACGAATTTTCGGCCTGCGAACAATCCCAATCGAATCAAAGTCAACGAATTTCGACTCGCATCCCGACTTTTATCCAGGGTCTGAGGGCATCGATCTGCTGGTTATCCAAAGCGACACAGCCGCTGGTCCAATTGATACCTGCGCCATGCACACCGGGATTGCCAGCGCCCACCCCATGAATGCCGATCTGGCCGCCCAGGGGTGTATCCTGGGGTGGTGTACGCCCCTTGACCCAAGCTGCACGGATTCGTTCATAGGTCAAGACGTCGATGCGGTGCTCTCGCAAGGCCCGCTCGGCGTAGTCGGGATTGGGATAATCCAGCCCGATGAATTTCCTGAAACGACTATGATCGTTGATCCAGCCGACCCGAAACACCCCGACCGGTGTCTTGTTATCACCGCGCCCGGATTTGATTCCCGCGCCGCTACTCCCCAAGGCGATCCGATCGAACGATTCGATCGGATGGTTGCCCTGCATGATCGTCAGCTTGTCGGCTTTGGTGTCCACCAACAACCAGGATTCATAGGGCGACGGACTTGAGGGTGTCGCACCGGTCACAGCTACCGCGGGCGACGAAGTTTCATTGACGCTGCTTGGAGCGCAAGCGCTGCTCAGGTACACCAGCCCCCCTACCAGCGCTACCCGTTTACAAAGCTTCCACATACCCATCCACCTACTCGTTCGGTTTGTCCAGTTTGTCGCCGGGCAAGGCTTATAGGACAAACAGGGCCAGCCATGCAAGATGCAGCAACCTAGAAACGCGGCTCCAGAGTCACCGAACTCAGCAACGAATTGCCGATAAAGCAGTTTTCCTTGGCCTTGCGATGCAGCTCTCGCACCGTATCAGGATCGGGCGTGGTATCGGCGCTGAAAACCACCCGTGGACGCAAGGTCAGATGAGAAACCATCATCTTGCCTTTTTCGTTCTTGCCCAGCTCGGCCAGCGGCTCGTCTTCATAGCTTTCCACCACCAGCTTCTTGAGCGCGGCGATCGACAGGAATGTCAGCATGTGGCAGCTGGACAGCGCCGCCAACAATGCCTCCTCCGGATTGCTCATCTCGGGATCGCCGGAATATTCCGCCGCTGCCGATCCACGTACGACCTGCCCGCCAGCCAAGCGCCAGGTATGGTCACGATTGAAGGTCTTGTATTCGAAATCAGGGGTGGTGCGCTGCCAATTCAGCAGAATGGAAAAATCGGACATTCCAGGTTCTCTCCAATATCAGTTGGTGACATGGGCAAAACGGCCGACCCGCCTACTCTTTGACGCCTTGCGTCAGGGCTTTCGTAGCCGCAGGAGCGCAGGCATCGCCGGCCAACGCCTGTTCCGCTCCAGCGATGCGTTCACGTAATTGCCGGTTGATGGCTTCCTGGCGGGCCAGCAGAGCGGTTTCGTCCACCTCGCGCCCCCCATCCGCCCATGCGCGAACGGACGGGTGAGAGGACGCCTGACCGAACAGCCAACCGGCTGCAACGCCGCACAGCAGAATCGCCAACGCCCCCAAACCCCAGACCCAGGCTCGCTGATGGCGGGGAATCGCTGCTTCAACGGTGTAGACCGTAAACGATGGATATTCTTGCTTGGTCATGGCTGGCTCTCAACGCTCCACCGTGAAGGTGGTCACCGGAATCAAGGCGTGCGGTTGCACGACTCCCTTGAATACCGTTTCCTGCCCTCCCCGCATCAGACGCACCTGAAATGGCGTCGCCTGCGGATTCTGCTCGTCTTTGCGGGGGATATAGCGAACGGCGATTTCATAGACCCCTGGCAGGGCCTTGCCTGCCGGCCAGAATACATTCTCCACTGGCCGGTCGCTCAGACTGGCGCGGGTGGAGTTGGCGTCGATATCCAGGGTCCCGCTGCATTCGGTCGGATGCTGGTAATCCAGTTGCTGGCCGGTCGGGCAGCGCACCACCAGATCGAGATCGCCGTGGGTATTCCACAAGAGTGTTGCAGTGGTTTCGCCGGTTGCCGCTCTGGCTTCGAGCAATCGGTCCTTGAACTCCCGGCTCTCCTCGGGGGTCGGTTCGGCCCGGACCGGCGGTTCTGCCGGGAGCGCCGAGCGCGACGGCTTGGCGGGTGATAGCGTATTCGGCGTCGTCAAGGCTTCTTCCAGCGTGGACGATGGCGACTCGGCGACCGACGGCTCGCGGGATGGAGTTGAGCTGGTCGTATGTGCAGGTCGATCGCCCGTCTGCGCTGATGTCGCTGGCGTCACTGGCGTCGCTGGCGCTCTTGGCGTGGCCGGCCGATCGCCCGTCTGCGCTGATGTCGCTGGCGATGCTGGCGCTCTTGGCGTGGCCGGCTCAGCCCGATCTGCTCTTGGCGTGGCCGGCCCAGCTCGATCCGATCCGGCACCCGAGGCAGCCGGCGGAGCTGGCGCGACTGACGGCGCTACCGGCTCGGCGGCGGAAGTCGTCGCAGAAACGGGCGCTCGGTCGGCGTCCCCAGCTCCGGACGGCGGCGCTAGCACGCTCGCACTTCCTCCTCCTGTTACGGCAACAGCGGAACGACTGGCGAAAGAGCGCGGATCTCCCGGCTCTCGAACTGCAGGAGCGGCGGCATCCGCATGATCCGGCAACGGGCAGCGATCTTGGCGGCGGTTGACCAGCTGCGACCGCAGGGCTTCGAGCCGAGCGCGCAATTCCGCTTCGGTGCGCTGCGCCTGGCTCAGAGCAAGCGACCGCGAGGCGGAGACTGGGGGCTGCGCCATCGATCCCACCGTGGCCGACGGTGGCTTGTGAGTCTGGCTCCACCATACCGCACCCAATAGCAACGCCAGCGCCAACGCAACCACACTCCAAAAATAGATCGACCCCACCACTACATAGCGGAGCGATGAAACGGGCATGGAATCGGCCATCGGCGTCCGTTCCGACCGATCCAAAACAGTGGCATCCGATGGCGATGCGGGCGGCGACGATGACAGCGGCGGTTCAACCGCCTTTGCTCCGGCGGGCGGCGGCGTGGACGGTTCAGCGGGTTGCTGAGGCTGGGACGGCTCCGGCGACGATTCCGGCGGCGCGGGCGGCAAGAGTGGCGGCTCGCTCTGCACCGGGGATGCGTGCGATTCCGGCGGCGCGACTGGCAAAGGCGGTGGCTCGGCCAGCGTAGAAGATGAGTGCAGCGCCTCGATTGCTGGCGCTGGCGTGGGTTCGGTTGTCAATTCGGGCGTTGGGATTTCCGGGATGACCACATCGCCTGGCGTCGCCATCGGAGTCGGGGACGGGGCCGGACGGTGGACCGAACCGGCCAGCGTCTCCCAGGGCCGATCCAGTGCGAACCCCCAACGGATGATGACCGGTCGCTCGTCGACCAGAAAAACCTCGGTCGCCGCTGGCGTATGCAATACCGCCTTGAGCATCGCGCCCAGCTGTATCCGGTGAGACTCGCTGGATGCAGCATAGCGCTCGGCCAATTCGCGCCCGCGCCCAAGCCGCTCCTCAATCTGAGCGAGAATCGGTCGGCGCTGCTCCTCGGTCAGGTCGCTTAGCACGACCGGTTTGAGGTCGGGATCGCCTTCGCTATACCAATCGATACGGTTGCTGGCCCGATCCACCACCGGCTCGGCCAACAGATCCGCCGCTTCCGGCCCCAATTCACCGGCCAGCACCGCCCGGATTTGCGGATACAGGGCGTGCAGCGGCTGGCCGAATCCGCCCGTCTCCCGCACGCCATTGAGAGAATCGCTACCGAGAAGAATTTGTTCTTTAAGTTTTTGCATATTTGGATTCAGTCGTCAAAACCGTTTGGTGCCGAAATAAAGCACATGACTCGAAATCCAACAATCTCTACGCCAATCCAGGATTTCCTTTCGACTCATCCTACTCTATATTGTTCCCTTGCCAGAGAAAAACCGGAAACGATCCAAGTTTTTCATGTAGATACTACGTCACTCCAGCAAAGCCGCTACGATCGACGCCATACATTCGAACCCCATGCCACCACGACTCGATCAAAGCGCGGTGAAAATCCAAGAGCTGGAAAGCCTACGAGGCATGGCTGCTCTTCTGGTGCTGTTTTACCATATACCGCAATGGAACGATCTGCTCGATATCGGCATCATCAAGAACAGTTATCTCATGGTCGATCTGTTCTTTATCTTGTCCGGCTTTGTGATCTATACGGTCTATTCACCCAAAATCCATTCGACCAATGACCTTTACCGTTTTCAGTTCCTGAGATTCGGCCGGCTTTATCCGGTCCATCTGGTATTCCTGTCGGCCTTCCTGCTGATCGAAATCGCCAAATACTTCGCCGAGCGCAAACTTGGTTTGTCCAATGTTAGGGCATCGTCCTTCAGCGTCAACACTCCGCAAGCACTGATCGAACAACTCTTTCTCTTACAAGCAGTTTTATCGAACAACGCGGCGACGTTCAATAGCCCCGCCTGGTCCATCAGTGTCGAGTTTTATACCTATTTCCTCTTTGGACTGCTTGTACTCGTCTTCAAAGATCGGGCAGTGAAAATCTTCGCATCCCTGGCGCTCATCTCGCTTTTCATACTGACCATGAATCACACGCCTGAGTCCGACAATTTGTTGCGTTGCTTGGCTGGGTTTTTCATCGGCTGTCTGACAGCGCAGACCAACCGACAAAGCAATTCAAAGCCCAACCGCTATTTCTCCATTACAGTACTGCTATTCATCATCCTGTTTCTGCAAGTCAAGTCGCCACAGCATCTTGACATCCTCATCTATTTCCTGGTGCCACCTCTGATATTCTCGATCGTGCGCAACAGGAATGGATTTCTCAACAAAATCCTGAATGCCAGAATACTGGTTTGGCTAGGTGCCATCTCCTATTCGCTGTACATGTCCCATTCACTGGTGATATGGGGCGTCGCCAATATTTTCAAGCGCGTGCTGCAAAGACCGGAAACACTCGTCGATGGCATATACGTTCTGCAACTCACACCACTCGAAACAGCCGCCGCCTGTTTCACCATCATCACCGCAGTATTGCTTCTCAGTCAGATGACGTATATGTGGATCGAAAAACCCTTTCGACAAAAGTCACGCTGCATCGCATTCGGAAGAAACGATCCGCCGCCATCCATCTGATGGGCAGCGGATGCGTTCTCGGCCATCCCGATTATCCGGTAGCGCCCATTCACTGTGACTGCGAATGCGACTGCAGCTGCAGCGCTGCCGGCGCGCTTTCCGTCGCTGCCTGCGGCGTCGGCGTCGGCGTTGCATTGGGAGTTTCAACCAACGCGATATCGATACCGCCACCGCCCAGGCTCAGGTCGAGGCCATACTGCAAATTCTGCAGATAGAGCGTCACGCCCTTCTCATTGCGCAGCACAGCGCTACCGCCGCCCTGAACCAGGGTCAATCCACCGTCCATCATGACATAGCGCCCCGAGAAATCCGCTATATCCCGCAGACGATAGACCTGGCCTAGGGCGCTCACTCGCGTGACGCCCACCGTCGCTACGTTGACGCCCGAAATGGTGAACGGATATTTTTTGCCAGCGAACTCCAGCGAGCCTTCGCCCTTGCTGAAGCCGATGACCAAACCCACCGAAGTGCTGGAAAACGACAGGCGCGCATCCGGCCGCCGATCCTGGGCCAGAACCGTCGCCGATCCGACCAACAGCAATGCTGCGACCATCCACAAAAATCGCATCGATCACATCTCCTGCAACGAGATTTAGGCCGTCGGTATCGCGTACCAGGGCCATTGGAACTGGTTCAACAACATCTTCTCCAGTTCGCGGTTGATGTTGACATCCGAGCCGCCCCCTTTGGCGCCATCCTTAACACTGCTGCGCGAGCACTTGTCCAACGGCCAAATGCCCACCTTTTCGTCCAGATTGACTTCCTTCCATTTCGGATGACCAGTCTGCCGCAGCTGACCGATATTGGTGCGGATGACCTGGCCCAGAATCGCCAGTTGCTGGCAGCGTTGGGCGAAATAGGGGGTTTGCTTGCCGGAAAAATCGAAGCTCATCAGCACCGCTTTGACCGCGATGGTCGGCACTTCTCCGCTCATCCACTCATAATCGGTCTGACTGATTCGGGCCGGCTGATATTCGCGCAACATCCGCGGATCGTCCAGCGGCACGAAATGCACGTTGGCCAACAACGACGCAAACTCCGGCTTGGTAATCAGGTTGCCGACTTTGGTGAACAGGCTCACCGGCTTACCGGCGACGTAGAACATGGCATCGGCCTCGCCCTTGAGCACGGCAGTCACCCCCTGCAAAGGCGACAGATTGAGCGTTTCGGCCGGTTTCACCCCGGCCAGCTGCATCAGGTTCATCGCGGTCAGCCAGTTGCCGCTGCCCGGCTCGCCCACCACGACCCGCTTGCCATTCAGATCGGCAAAGGTTTGGATCGACTTGTTGGCGAACAGGTGCACTTCCTCGTTGTAGAACGGGAAAATCAGCCGCAGGCGACCGGCGACCTGGCGCATCTCGGGGCTGTCCGAGCGGCTGAGAAAACCCAGCACGTCGGATTGCACGATGCCGAAGGTCGCGTTCTCCTTGCTATTGATGCGCTTGATGTTATCGATCGAACCCTGGGAATCCTTGACCAGGATATCCAGACCAGCGCCCTTGGCGACGCCGGCGATGTCATTGCCGAATTGAATATAGGTGCCGGTCTTGGAACCGGTCACCATACCGATCTGTTTGGCATCGGCATCTTCGGCCATGGCGGGGACCAGCCCGGTCAAGCCAAGCAGAAACAACAAGCCGCCGATCAGCAAACGGTTCATGCGAGTCTCCTGACGAAAATACGGATCATGATAAATCAGCGCCACGCTCGGCCCCGACCGGCATCGCGTTCAAGGCTTGTTCGGGTGACGCAACCTTTTCTCCAGTTCTTGCACGGTTGGATCGAATTGCGATTTCAGTTCGTCTTCCAGGCTGTGTCCAGCATCCGGGCTCGCCGGGCGCGCTGCAGGCCGTGAGGTAGAGCGGCCATGGTCGGACGGGGACGCGGGCGGCGGCGCGGGCTGGGTAGCTGGTTCAACCGGCGTCGGCTTGGGAACTACCGGCGGCGGCGGTTCGACCGGCGTCGGCTTGGGAACTACCGGCGTCGGCTTGGGAACTACCGGCGTCGGCATCGGTTCGACCGGCTGCGGTATCGGCTCAGGCACGGCGGGGCGCACCGGCACGGATGGCTCCGGCGCCGGTTTGGGCTCTGGCGCCGGTTTGGGCTCTGGCGCCGGCTTGGGCTCTGGCGCCGGCTTGGGCTCTGGCGCCGGCTTGGGCTCGATCGGCAGCGGAATGGCGCTGGGCGCGGCCGCCGATGGGCCTGACCGATGGCTGAACCACCACCAGCCGCCAGCCGCCAGCGCCGCTAGCGCGATCAACACCAACGCCCCGATCAGCAACCCCGATGCGCCGCGCCCCTGTTTCTCGGTCACCGGTCCGGCCGGAACAGGACGCGCATCCGGCACAGGCGGCGCTTCTGCAGCCGGGATCGTTTGCCGCAGTTGTATCGGAACAGTGGGCAATTCCATAGACGGATGGTTCGGTGCCGCGTTTGGCGCTAGCTGATCTGCCGCAGGCGGCACCAGCCGCCCCGGCTTGGCCCGGGTCGCTTCGGCGTCCGCCGCATCCGCACCATTCAGGTTGGCCGCCTTCGCAGCCGGCGTCACCACCTGAGTCGGCAACTCGGCGTCTGGAGGGACTGCGGGCGGTGCTGGCCGCCGCACCACCTGCTGAGTCGGCAACCCATCATCCATCATCTCCGCGCCACTGGCGATCTCGGGAATCGCCACATCCGGAATCTTCAATTCCGCGCCCTGCACATTCGGCAGCGGCGGCATGGCGTTTTCCGGACGCGCTTTCGGCCCTGTTTCGACCCGGGTGCCGCCGACCACTCGCCGCTCGCCGCTGGCGCTCCCCTCCTCCAGCGCCAATTGCAAGGGCCAGACGAAAGTGATATCGGCGGTTCCTGCCAATCCCTGGCCACGCACCGCCAAGCGGTAGGGCATGTTCTCCAGCTGGAATGCCAAATCGGGATCGACCACGAATTTCAACGCATCGCCGCTATACCATACTTCCGCGGGTTGCAACCAACACTCCGCGCCCTGCCAACCGTCCGATCCGAGATGATTGGCGGGAAAGCCATGGCGGCTCAGGGCAAATTCGAAGGTTTCCAGGCTGCGCGGCAAGCCGTCGAGGGTGACGATGGCGTGTCCCAACGGCCGGGCGGGGTCTTCCGAAACGCGAACCGAAAGCGCGGGCATCAAGGTCTCCGGGGTTTCATGCCGCACCCGTCGAACGTTGACGGGCCGGGTTCAAGGGTCAGCACGGCGGGAGCGCAAACGACCATTCCGCTGTTCAGAGCGCAGCGCCGGTCCGCAACTGCGTCAGCAGCCCGCCCAATTTCTGATTAGCGGCGATGTCCACCTCGGCCCCGCCGCGGGTCCGGGCGTTCCGATCGACCAAATCGAGATAAGACCGGATCCAGTCGGTATAGTAATCCTGGTCGTAAGTGGATGGCTGCTCGTCCAGCTGCGGGCCACCGCGCGGCACGATCCGGGGCGGGAACACTGGCCGTGGACCACTCTCCAACGCCAACATCGGCCGCTGCTCCGCAATCAAGGCGTCGTAACCGAGGAAATCGACGTATCGGTTGAGTAGATCGGCAGTCAGCCGGGCCGGCAGGGCCACGATCTGTTCGAATTTCATTCGAAAGCCGGTCACTTGGCGCACCAACGCCTCAATGCGCCCTTCCAGCTCCAACCGCTGCGCGCCGCCGATCAACTCCTTGACGAACTCGGCCATGGCCGTTTCCGGGATGCGGTAATAGTCGCACAGCGACTTGTTGCCGCCCAGATCCTGCAAGTCCCGCATCCATTCCGCCACCGCCTCGCGCGCGAACAACGCCGCATCGTCCTTGCGGGGCTTCTCGGCCTCGGCGTCCCCCCCTGCCGTCGGCGCACTCAACCCCAGCAGCGCCTTCATCTTGCGGGTATCGACCGCCGCCCCGATGGTGGGTGCGCTGATGGCCTGCTTCTCGTCCGGCAGGCGGGTTTCGATGCGGTAATAGATGCCCTCCAACTCGTCGCTGTCGGCCTGCAGGGCGCGCAGCAACTCGCCGAAGCGCTGTTCGCCAGCGCAGTCGATCAGGCAAGCGGCGACCTGCTGGGCCGCTGCTCGGCGCTTTTCCAGTTCCTGCTCGGGGTTGTCGCTGACGTAGTAATGGCTCATGCGCTCGAGCATCTGCTCACGCAGCCGCGTCACCTGACCGGCCAGTTGCTGACGCTTGAGTTCGGGATTGCACAACGGTCGCAGGCTTTCGGCCAGATAGCTGACGCCACCGTCGTTGAGGGCGAATCCGGCCTCCCAAGCCTGCTCGGGACTGTGAAAATGGGCGCTGGCGACTGCGTCCTGCAAAAACGCTTGCTTGAACATCTCGATCCGCTTGCGCTCGCCGGGACGCACGCCGGTCTCGCGACCGTCCTCATCGTAATCGAAGATGTGCTTGGCCTTGAAGTTCGGATTGCGCAGCCAGAAACTGTTGCGAAACACGCCCTGCGGGTCCCAGTGGCGCGGCCAGTCGTGCTGCTTGCCGAAGAAGTTGAGCAGGGAGCTTTCCAGGCGGGTCTTCCAGCGGCTTTCCGGCGAACGTTCGCCGGCTTTCTCTTCGAATTCCATATCGAACTTGGTCAGCACCAGAAACAGCGCGGTCGGCTGCTGGGCGCGCTGCTCCGGCGTAGCGCCGTGGGTGGATGCGATCCAGTCGTACACCATCTCCGGCAGGGTCTTGACCTCCTGATTGCTGGGACCGATACACAGCAACATGCTGGTCAGCTCCTGCTCGGCGCAATAGCGCTCGAACAGATAGGCCACCTTGCCGCGCAGGAACAGACCCTGCAAGGCGTCGGTGGTTTCCAGGAACGTCGGCAGATCCTTGATCTGCTCGCGGGAACGCGCGCCGGGGAAGTCCAGCAGGTCGGTATGCTGGAAGAAATCCCAGGGCTGCTCGCTGATGACGATGCGCAATTCGGCGATCAGCGCCGTCACTTCGCTGCGCGGCAGGGTGACCCGCGCGCCGTTGCTGCCGATCAGGGCGAGAGTACCGCCGCTACCGGTACCCAGTCCCTTGAGGGTCGCCACATCGATGATACTCTGCTCGCGCGGCAACAGCGCTTCCAGTCCGGCGCACGCGTCGCTGGCGAAGTTGAGCCCCTGCAATCCGCCGTACAACCGGGTATAGAGCTGGCTGAACGCTTCCACCTCGCCCCAGATCACCCCGAACAGGCGCGCCCGGTCCTGAATCCGCAAGCGAGGGGCCAGTTGCGCCGCCTGCTCCCAATAGCCATGCCGCAGCAGGCGAATCCGCTCTTGGCCCTTAAAATAGCGCTCGAAATAAGTCTGCAGGTCGTACACGTCATCGGCGGTGAGCGGGTCCACCGCCTGGGGCTGCGCGGCGGCCGCCAGACCGGTCAGCAGCTCGCTCAGCTGGGCCTGACTCAACAGCGCGTCGTCGCTGTGATCGCAATCGGCGTAATAAGTGTTGCCGATGATCTTGACCAGATCAGTCTGGGTCAGCAGGCGCATCTGCACCGGAGCGGCGGGCGTGACGCCAGGCGCGGTCTGCAGGGTGAAGCGTGTCACCAGACCGGTCGATTCACGTCCGCCTTCTGGATTGATGTCGCGGATGAAATCGGTCTGCTGGCCGGCGAAATCAGCCAGTAGTGGATTAATCCCCTTACGGGCCAATGCCGAAATCAGGTAGGACTTGCCGGACTGGCTCGGCCCGAACACCCCGACGCACATCGGCCGTTGCGCGGCCTGATCCAAGCGACGGGCCTGGGCGGCGAGGCGACGGAATTCCTTGGTCAAGCCGGACTTTTCCTGGCGGACCCGCTCGGCGTTCTGCTCCAACCAGGTCAGGAATTCGGTTCCGACCTGTTCCAGGGTACGGCAAGCGCTGCTGAGAGTAGCGTCGGTGGCGGTCATGAGGTTCGCTGGCAATGGCTGACGGGCTTTGGGCCAATTGTAGCGCAGCCGGACGGATGGGCTAGCATGGATATGACGAGTTCGGCGCAAATCGGAGGCCATCGCTCGGACGGTCACGGCAAAGCCGCCACCACGGTGTCACGCCAATCCGCTATGCTTGAGACAGTCTTTTCACCGGCTGCATCGCATGGACTGGAACCGCCTGCTCTCCCGCGTCCGCCTGGGTCTGTCGCGCCCGCATCCCGACAGCGAAGCGCGCACCGATTTTCAGCGCGACTTCGATCGCATCGTGTTCTCGTCGGCATTTCGGCGTCTGCAGGACAAGACCCAGGTGTTCCCGCTGTCGCAAAGCGATTATGTTCGCACCCGGCTGACCCATAGCCTGGAAGTCTCCAGTGTCGGCCGCTCGCTGGGCACTATGGTCGGCGACAGCGTGATCAAGCGTCATGGGCTGAAAGGCGTCTATCCGCAAGATTTCGGCGCAGTGGTGGCCGCCGCCTGTCTGGCGCACGACATTGGCAACCCGCCGTTCGGCCATGCCGGCGAAGACGCCATCCGGCTATGGTTCACCACCTCCGCCACCGGTCTGGCATTGCTGGATGCATTGACCGATTGGCAACGCGCCGACTTCCTTCGTTTCGAGGGCAACGCCCAAGGCTTTCGCATCATCACCCGTCTGCAGAGCCCGGACAATCGCGGCGGCATGCAATTGACCTGCGCCACGGTCGGCACCTTCACCAAATATCCGCGCGCTGCGTGGCTGCCGGCCGACCCGCCCCCCGGCATCGCCTTCAGGAAATTCGGTTTCTATCAAGACGATGAGGGGCTGTTCGCCGAAGTCGCCAGTCAGCTCGGCCTGGAATCGATCCAAGCTGGGGCTTGGAGCCGCCATCCGCTGGCCTATCTGGTCGAAGCGGCCGACGACATCTGCTATCGGATCATCGATGTGGAAGACGCCTTTCGCCTGCAGCAATTGCGCTTCGAGGATGTCCAGGCCCTGCTGTTGCCACTGACCGGTGACCCGGAACGAGCCCGGCGCAAGATGGCCCATATCACCCGACCCAAGGAACGGATCGAATATCTGCGCGCCAAGAGCGTCGGGGCCATCATCGAGCAGGTCCATCAATGCTTCATGGCCAACGAAGAACGGATCCTAGCCGGTGCGCTCACCGACGAACTGCTGGACATGATTCCCGCCGCCGAGGCCATGCACGCGCTCAAGACCTGCGGCGAAGAGCAAGTTTATCTGTCGAAACCGGTCGTGGAAGTGGAAGCGGCCGGCTTCGAGGTGCTGGGCGGTCTGTTGGAAGCCTTCGTCACCACCGTCAACGACATCGCTGCCCGCGGGGCGGCGGCTTCGCCCAAAAGTCGGATGCTGGTCCATCTGATCCCCGAGCAATTCGCCGGACCGGGCCGTCAACCGGTCGCCGACCCTTATCGCCGCGTGCTGGCCATCACCGATTTCGTCTCCGGTATGACCGATTCCTACGCGGTGTCTTTGTTCAAGAAGCTGACCGGCATCTCCCTGCCCAACGGCTGACGGGTCGAAACACCCACTCGGTGGCGACGATCATTCGCCCTCATGCACCAAGGGCACGAACACCACCGGCAATACACTGCGGGAAACGATCCGCCCCTGGGCATCCTTGCCGATCACCCGCAGATCCTGCGTGCAATGATGGTGGCCAACGGGAATCACCAACCGTCCGCCGGGCTTCAACTGCCGCAGCAGCGCCGGCGGCACCTCCTCAGCCGCCGCCGTGACCATGATGCCATCGAACGGCGCGCAGTTCGCCCAGCCGTCCCAGCCATCGCCGACCCGGATGGCCACGTTGTCGAACTGGAGTTGCCGCAGGCGCTGTTCGGCGCTGTGCGCCAGTTCGGGAATGCGCTCCACCGAGTAGACCTGCCGCGCCAGACTGGCCAGCACCGCGGTCTGATAACCCGAGCCGGCCCCGATCTCCAGCACCGTTGCCTGGGGATCGGGCGCCAGCAGTTCGGTCATCAAGGCCACGATGAAGGGTTGGGAAATGGTCTGGCCATGCCCGATCGGCAACGGTCGGTCAGCATAGGCCCATGTCCGTTGCTCGACGGGCACGAAACGATGGCGGGGCACTGTCGCCAGCGCCCGCATCACCCGATCGCTGAAATGCGCGCAGCCGGTCAGTCCAGCGGTTTCGCTGGCTTCCGCCGCGACCTGTTCCAACAGCAGTTGGCGCGCGGCTTCATCAGCGCTGGCCGGTTTGTCGCCCATGGCGCTTCTCCAGCCAGCGCACCGGATGGCGTTGCCGCGCCGCGCCGGCCATCAGAATGCGCGCTGTCAGGTCTCCTGGGCGGACCATCGGCTGACGCCGCACGCTCGCCAGCAGTCCCCCTACCGGGGCTATTACCCGCGTTTGCACGCCACCGGTGAAACCGTCGTAAATCCGGCCCAGCTCCTCGCCCGCCCGCACCCAGCAGCCGACTTCCAGCCGCGACGAGAAGATCCCCGCCTGTTCGGCCGGCACGACGCAAATCTGACTGCGGTCAAAATAGCGCAAGTCGTCTTCCTCCGGAGCCAGCCGGAGACCGCTGACGATGCCGGTGCGGTCGAGAAACGCCACCAAGCCCCGGAACAGCGCTTCGCAATGGGTCGTTTGCAGGCTGCCGGCCTGGCCGGCATGGATGGCGAAGCTTTCTCCGCCGTGCGTCCGCCAGGCGCGCACCAATTCGGTCGCGCGGTCATCCTCGACCGGTCGTTCGATCACCGCCGGCAAGCCGAACAGACAGGCGCTGGCTCGCTCGTCATCGCTGGGCGCGTAGAGGCTGATCTGGGGCAGCTCCTCGATTTCCAGGCTGAGCGGATGGATATCCACCCGATAATAGGCCGTCTGGGTAATGTCCATCACGGCATCGACCGCGGCGCCTTCCCAACGCGGCTGGTCGACGGCAGTGTCCACCGCACCTTGCCGGGACCCAACACCCGACGGATGCAAGACGGCAAAAGGGCCGAGGGTCGAGATGATCACCAAGCGTTCGCGCAACTGCAATCCGGGCCGTTTGCCGGCCTCGACGCCATGCAGGAACGCCGCCAGCCGCGACAACACGAACATGCCGTTCAGCTCGCCACTCTGGGGATCGGCGACCAGCGCCAACCGCGGGGTACGCCCCGACGGCCCGATGTCATGGTGCGACTGTAATTCCCCGCCATGCCAGCGTGGGAACAATCTGGAAATCTTCGTATTAACCAAGGCTTCGCTCCGCCATTGCGCTGCCCACCGAACCGAGACTCAAGCTGTTTTTGCTTAGTAAAAAGCATAGTTCAGTCCGTTCATTTCGCATTGTGAATTTTATTCCTCCTGATAGCTAGGAAATTTTCAAAAAATCTCCGAAAAAATGTTGCAACGCAACATAAGCTACGGTATATTGCACTGCAACAAAGTTCACTATATATCAACACGCAACTGAAGGAGCCCATCATGGTCGTCGATCTGTTCAACCTCAATAAAGTGCTCGAAACCCAGCAAACCCTGCCGGAGCCGCTGGTCAAGGCCAACAAGCTATTGGTTGAGAGCGTCGAAAAGATCATGGTGTTCCAGATGAACGCGCTCAAGTCGTATATGGACATCGGCCTTAACCAGATGAAAGCGGCGGCGGAAATCACCGACGTCAAGAGCCTGCAGGATTTCTATGCTCGCCAAGCGGAAATCGCCAAGACCGTGCAGCAGAAGATGATGGGCGACGCCAAGGCTATCTCCGACATGGCCACGCGCATCAAGGTCGAAATGGACGGCCTGACCAAGGCCACCCTGGAAGACGTGCTGCCGAAAGCGGCTTGATCTTTCCTTCCGGCCCTAGCCGCCCCGCCCATGCGGGGTGGTTTCGTTTCCGATCCCCGTGACCGCACCGCTCATCCCACCCAACCTCGTCTCGGTAACGGCGGACCCTTCCGTCCATCCAGCGCAGGCCGCCGCCTTGGCCGCTGGACTGGATCTGCCACTGGTCGTCCCTCCCCACCCGGTCGTGACGCCCTATCTGCTGGCGCTGATGCCGGACCGGCTGGAATTGCGCGAACTCGGACCTGGCGCGCCAGGTCCAGTCTACGTCGATTTCGTGGCCGGCGCGGTCGCCCATCGGCGTCTGTTCGGCGGAGGTCGCGGTCAACCGCTGGCCCGCGCAATCGGGCTGAAACGCGGCGCAACCCCTACCGTCATCGACGCCACCGCTGGACTGGGCCGCGAT